>Ga0209698_10000004_pt1 | contig 236678 bp, 219 predicted proteins | sample LitLauG_LLR_2012_FD_187203 | JGI IMG/M metagenome (GOLD analysis project Ga0209698, IMG submission 187203) | Freshwater sediment microbial communities from Pennsylvania, USA - Little Laurel Run_MetaG_LLR_2012 (SPAdes) (version 2) | ecosystem: Environmental > Aquatic > Freshwater > Creek >... | reverse complement strand
ACCAGGGCCTGGAAATTGCGGGCGAACGGCGCGTCGCGCCGTTCGTGACCGTGCGCGCGGGCTACGCCGTGCGCAGCGCGTACCTGACGAACGTTCCGGTCGCGATCCAGGACGGCTCCCTCGTGCCCGGGGAGCAAACGCAAGGGTTGCCGTTGCAAAAGGCGACGCTGTCGGTGCGTTCCGCGCCGCCGCTGGGTTTCGGGTACGACGCGGGGCTGATCTACGAAGGCAAGTACAACGAACTCAATCAACCGCCGTTCGCGACGCTCAGCGCGGCGCTGTCATATCGCTGGCCCGCCTACGAAATCTCGCTCGCGGCGACCAATCTGACCGACGTGTACGACCAGCATTTCACCCATCAAGGTGCGGGCGTGCTCTACGGCGGCTTGACGGGTCCGCTCGCGAGCGACGCGTACGCACTACAAGGAACGGCCTTCACGGCGACCTTCACGCGCCGCTTCTGATCGCTTCCGGTTACTGCCGATTACTTAAACTAACCTAAGTTAGCCTTAACCTCGTGCGGCTACGCTACGGTCGGGCACGTCCACTCGGGCTGTCCGATCGTTGGAGGTAGTTTCTTCATGAGGTTCATCTCGCGCGCTATCGTTGCGTCGAGTTTGGCTGTGTCCCTGATCGCGCCGCTCGGCACGGTCGCGGATGCCGGCATTCAAGACGTCAACGGCAGGAACGGCGGCCCCGGATACATTCCGACGGGCCAAAAGCTCACCGCAACCATCGCCCCCGGTTCGTCGTATCAACGGCTCGCGACGGGGCTTCGCCCCGACGGCAACGCCGACGCGAACGACGCCGTTTCCGAGGCGCTCAGCCCCGACGGCAAGACGCTGCTCGTCCTCACGAGCGGTTTCAATAATTCGTTTTACCAGCAGGGCCCCAACTACGTTCCCTTCTCCTTCGCGTTGAACACGTACGATCCGACGACCGGACAATCGGTGCCCGTCGGCAATCCCAACAACGACTTTCCGTACGGTTTCAATCAATCGGAATGGGTGTTCGTCTACGACGTGTCGAGCGGCACGCCGGTCAAGACGCAGCAAGTGCCGATTCCCAACACGTACGAGGGTCTCGCGTGGGATCCGAGCGGCACGACCTTCTACGTGTCGGGCGGCATCGACGACCGCATCCTGGTCTTCTCGAACCAGCAGGGTCAGTACGCCCCGAACGCGCCGTTCATCATCCTCAATCACAATTCGAACGATCGCGCGCCGACGCCGAATTACGACGGCGGCCTCCTCGCCGGTACCCCCGCCGGCAAGGCCGTGCCCGCGCTCGTGACCGGCGCGATCGCCGGCGGCGTGGACCTCAGCAAAGACGGCAAGACGATGGTCGTGGCCAACTACGGCAACGCCTCGGCGTCGATCGTCGACATGGCGACGCGCACCGTCTCGAGCGAAGTCGTGTTCTACACGCCGGGCAGCAACGTCGCGCAGGGCGAGTATCCGTTCTGGGTGGCGGTGAAGAGCAGCCCGACGACCGGCGCCTACAAGAAGGCGTACGTGTCGAGCCAGCGCGACAATCAGGTCATGGTCATCACGGGCTCCAAGCTGAGCAAAGTCATTCCGGTGCCGTCGGGTCCGAACAAGCTGACGCTCAACGGCGATCAGTCGGTGCTCTACGTGGCGTGCGGCAATGACGACTCGGTCGTCGCCATCAACACGAAGACGGACGCCGTGATCGCCACGATCAGCCTCGCGCGCCCCGGTTACGTTTACAAAGGCTCGTGGCCGACGGACATCGCTTTCGGGCCGAACGGCAAGGAAATGTACGTCACGCTCGGCGGCGAGAACGCCGTCGCCGTCGTGAACACGGCTTCGCGCCGGGTCGAAGGCCGCATCCCGGTCGGCTGGTACCCCACGTCGGTGCGGCTCAGCCAGGACGGCAAACACCTCTGGGCCATCAACGAAAAATCGAACATGGGCCCCAATCCCGGCCAAACCTACTACTCGTGGAACACGCCGTACGGCATCTCGCTGAACACGACGTCAACCGACACGTACACGTGGGAAGCCGAAAAGGGCGGCCTCGTTTCGATGCCCACCCCCAGCGGCAACGTGCTCGCGAATCTCTCCAAGCAAGTCGATCTCAATAACGGCTTCAACACGCCGAACGACGACGCGATGATGAGCTTCCTGCGCGGGAAGATCAAACACGTCATCTACATCGTCAACGAAAACCGCACGTTCGACCAAGTGCTCGGCGATCTCGGTAACGGCTCCGACGGCCAGCCGAAGCTGACGTTCTTCACGCAGCCGATCACGCCGAATCTGCACGCACTGGCCGCCGACTACGCGACGCTCGACCGCTTCTACGATTCGAGCGAGACGAGCGGCGTCGGCTGGAACTGGGTGATGCAGGGCCACACCAATGCCTTCGTCGAGCAGACGCAGCCGGTCGATTACGGCAATTCCAACGGCTTCGGCTTCACCTACGATTGGCAGGGCATCGTCAAGCACATCAACCTCGGACTCGCCGCGACGGGCGGCAGCTCGATCTTCACGACGCGCATCACGGGTATTCTCGACCCCACGGGCTCGTCGACGATCCTGCCCGGTTCGGCCGATCCGTCGGCCACCGAAGGCGCGAACGACCTCTCGAAAAACGCCAACGGCGGCTACATTTGGGAAGACGCGCTCCGTCACGGCATGACGGTGCGCAACTACGGCTGGCAGGACGACCTGACGTACTACGGCACGAACACGCCGTTCAATCCGTCGCCGGTCCGCTATCCGTTCAAGAAGGGCGTGCTGCAGTCGGCGCCGAGCACGCCGTCGATTCAGAAGGTCACGGACATGTACTACCGTGCCTTCGATCAGACGTACCCCGACATCTACCGCGTCGAAGAGTGGCAGCGCGAGTTCGACGGTTACGTCAAGTCGGGTAACATGCCGAACCTCGAGGTGATGACGATCCCGCACGACCACACGGGCTCGTTCGGCTCCGCGCTCGAAGGTCTCAACACGCCGCAACTCGAGCTCGCCGACCACGACTACGCCGTCGGTCTGCTCGTGCAGGCGGTCAGCCACTCGAAGTTCTGGCCGTCGACCGCGATCGTCATGCTCGAAGACGACCCGCAGGACGGTCAGGACCACGTGGAAGGGCATCGCTCGATCATCCACATCCTCTCGCCCTACACGAAGTCGCACTCGGTCATCCACACGACCTACACGTCGGTCAACGCGATCCGCACGGTGGAATCGCTCTTGGGACTGCCGCCGCTCGGCATGAACGACGCCAACGCCGTGCCGATGTCGGACGTCTTCACCACGCAGCCTAATCTCCAGCCGTATAACGCGATCATCCCGGGCTCGCTCTGCCAGCCGCCGGTGTATCAGAGCCTCGTCCCGGCGTGCTTCAAGCCGGGCGTCCGCAGAACGCGTCGCGTCGTGCAGCTGCACGACGGCGCGTGGTGGGCACAGCATACGGCCGGCATGAACTTCAGCGAACCCGACCACCTCAACTCGGCGTATTACAACGCCTTACTGGAGTACGGCATCCTCGGACGCGGCACGTTGCCGACCCGCGGGGCGCTAGCCTCCGCGCCCAAGGACGACGACAAGTAAGCGCAGGAAGCGCGACCTAACGGGCGCGGGCGGAGGGATCGAGCGATCTCTCCGCCCGCTTCTTTTTTTACCAGAGCGCCGCGCGCCAGTTGTTGGCGAGCATCGCGACGCCTTTGGGATATTCGATTTCGCACGGCCCCATGTTCTCGAAGCCGAGCTTGCGGCAGACGGCGTTCGAGGGGCCGTTCCCGACCGCGGGAAAGGCGTGGAGATAGCGGCGCGCACGCAGGCCGCCCGCTTTCTCGACGATGAGCCGTCCGGCGGCGGTGGCGACGCCGCGCCGCGCGAATTCCGGAAAGACCATCCATCCCGTCTCGAAGACGGGCCGGCCCCGCCAGGTTCTCTTCCAGAAACCGATCGTGCCGGCCGGCTCTCGCTCGCCGCCCACTTCGATCACGTACATGCACGCGGGACCGGTTTGGGCGAGCGCGACGTAGCGCAGATGGCGCGAGTCGAGCGCGGCGGGCGCCTCCGCTCCGCCGAGATGACGCATCATTTCCGGATCGCCGACCGTGCGGTCGAGGACGGCCCTATCGTTTTCGGACCACGGCCGCAGCACGAGCGCGGCCTGGGCATGCCTCATGGCGCTCGCTTCGAGGCGGCGGCGCGCCGGCCTCGCCGTCGCCCGGCGGGATGAGCCATTTTTTAGTGAGAACTATTCAAGTCCAGCCCTCGGATCACGGAGGAATGCCGTCCCTTGAATTGTCTCGCCGCTCCCGTATCGGAGCGCTTTCATAACGCGCTCGCCTACGCGTCGCAGCTCCATGCGACGCAGGCCCGCAAGGGCACCGAGATTCCGTACATCTCGCACCTCATGGCGGTGGCCGCCATCGTCATGGAAGCGTGCGGCACCGAAGACGAGGCGATCGCGGCGCTCCTGCACGACGCGGCCGAGGACCAAGGCGGGCTCCCGCGGCTGGCCGACATTCGCAGCCGCTTCGGCTCTACGGTAGGCGATATCGTGGAACATTGCAGCGACACGTTCGAGAAGCCGAAGCCGCCGTGGGAAGCGCGGAAGTCGGCCTACCACGAACGGCTGCGCGGCGCCGACGCCTCGACGCTGCTGGTCAGCATCGCCGACAAACTCCACAACGCACGCGCCACGCTGCACGATCTTCAGACGAGCGGCCCGGCCGTTTGGGAGCGCTTCAGCGCTCCGCGCGAGCGCACGCTGTGGAATTACCGCACGCTGCTCGAGATCTACCGGTCGGGTGCGGACGACTCGCGCCGCCAACCGCTCGTGCGGCAATTGCGAGCGACGCTCGACGAGATCGAAGCGATTCGCTGACCCGGGGAGCACGCGTGACGCGCGTCACGCGGGCCTCGCGCTAATGTACGATGCCGGTGTGACCGACTCATGAAATAACGAGCGAGCCACAGCCGGCACTTCGCCGGACGGTATGGCGAGCGCGCGGTGCATGGACGCCCCCCCGAAGCCCAAGTCAGGATGAAAATCTGCGTGCAATTTTTCGATTCTAAGAAATCGTTCTATTTTCGCGCCCCGGGCGCGCTCGCGGCACGAGCCCAAGTGCGCCTCGGCGCGTTTTTGCGCTCGCTGCACATGCCGCTGCGAGCGGGACTGCTCGTCGTGGGCGTACCGCTCGCGATCGCGGCGACGCTCTTATCGTTGCAGGCGCATCACGCCTCGCTCGACGTCGATTGGCTGTACTATCCCTCGGCCGCCGCCGTGTACGGGCTCTGGATTCTGCCCTTGCTCGGGTTCATGCTGCTCTCGTTTCCGCAGCTCCAGCCCAATCCGGCGTGCCCTCCGCGCCGCAAGTTCGTCTGCATGGTCGCCGCCTATAACGAGCGCGAGGTGATCGCGAATCCGGTTCGCAGCCTGCTCGCGCAGGACTATCCGCGCGAGTTATTCGAGGTATGGGTGATTTTCGACGGAAACGACGACACGGGCGACATCGCGGAGCGCTACGGCGCCAACGTCCTCGTGACGCCGACGAACGGTTTCGGCAAGCACCGCGCGCTCAAGTATGCGTTCGAGACGCTGCTGCGCGAGGACGACGACCGCTACGTTGCGGTCTTCGACGCCGATAACGTCGTAAGCTCGAACTATCTCCAGGCGATGAACAACGCGATCGAGTCGCACGGATACCGCTGCCTGCAGGCCTTCCACGACGTGCTCAACGGCGCGAGCAACTGGGTGACCAAGGCGCTGTGGTGCGGCTGCGTCTCTTCGTCGCGGATGTACCTCACCGGCCGCATGCGGCTGCTGAAGAACGCGCTCATCTGCGGGACGGGCTGGTGCTGTGAGGCCGGCTTGTTGCGCAAGTATTGGAAGCAGATTCGCACGCAAACCGAGGACATCGAACTCAACGGCATCCTCGCACTCGAGGAAGGGATCGGCGTCGCCTTCGTGCCCGAGTGTTCGATCTTCGACGAAAAGCCGCTGTCGATTTGGGTTGCGATCCGCCAGCGCATGCGCTGGATGGCGGGTCACGCGCGGGTGGCATTCTACCTCTTTTGGCCCTGCCTGCGGCGCGGACTCGCGCGACGCGACGCCAAACTGCTGGAACTCGCGGCGTACTACCTCGTGCCGTTCGTGCTGCTGATCAGTTTCGCGAGCTTCCCGCTTTTGGCCGGCATGAGCCTGCACGTTTTCAAGATCGCGGGGCCGCTCGCATCCGGCCCGTTGCAAGTCGGCGCCATGATCGTCTCGTTCTTCTTCATGCTCGGCTACCAGTTCGTGGCGTTCATGCCGGTGGACGTCGGCGCGCCCAATCCCGTGGCCCACGTCGCGCGCATCACGCTTTACTCGCTCTATACGCTCGTCTTCGCACTCTTGGCCTGGCCGCCGGCGCTGGTCTGGGCGCTCTTCAGCATCCGCAAAGTCGATTGGATCTTCCATACGCCGCACGTTGCGGCGGTTCCCGAACCGACGGTCCTCGACCAGGCTCGAGCCGAAAAGTTCGATCGTTTCACAATCGCCAACGCGTCGCCGGTTGCGCACGCGCCGGCACCGTCGTTACAGGAGATGGCATCATGAACGCAACCTTGAAAACCTACGTCCACGGTCTCTGCATCGCCGCCCTGACGGTTGCGGCGCCCGTCGCGGCTCGCGCCGAGACGACGGCAACCGTTACCGGCACCGATATCGGCTTCTCGAGTCCGGGCAACCTTTACGGACCGTGGAGCATCGCCGACCTGCGCACGAGCAATCAAACGCCGGGCCAGGCAGTCGATTTCGATCTCGCCGTCCGCTCGGATAAGGACCAGCAGTTTCCCAGCCAAGGCGTGTACGGCAGCGTCGAGTACATCAAGGATCTCGGGCCGCGTTTTTACATGGCCACGGCGGCGGGGTACGGTTCGAGCGGCGTGAGCCCGTTGCCGCATTACAACGTGTATCAGCAGTTCGCGTATAAACTGCTCGGCGAGCGGCAATTGGTCATGACCGCTTCCGAGGACAACTCGGGCTACACGCAAGGCATCACGAGCAACCAGATTTCGGTCGGCCCGATGTACTACGGGCACGGCTTCGACGTGCAGGCGCTCTACACGGAATCCGCCAACACGGGCGCGCTCGCGCGGCCCGTCGGCTACGTCGCCCTCGACATCGGCACGACGCCGAACATGGAATCCAAGGTGACGGCGACGGTCCAGTTCGGCCCGCAATCCTACGAGTCCGCGATCCCGGGCATGCCGGTGGCCCTGGGGGACCTCACGGGCTTCAATCTGACGCTCGGCACCACGCAATGGGTAGCGCCGCGCCTCGGCTTCACGGTCACGGGGCTGTACGGCCGCGTCCAAAACGTGAACCTCGGACGTCTCGAATACATCGAGCGCGGCATTCAATTCGGTATCGACAGTCGTTAAGCAGCGCCGCGTCTTCGCCCGGGAGTCCACCGTTTGATTCGCAAAGCCTTTGTCGGTTCGCTCGCCGGAGGCGCGATCGGCGCGTCGGCAATCGCGGCGCGCGCGGCGCGCTCGGCCCTCTTCCACGGACGTGACGTGCCGGGACCGACTTTTACGGAGTGGATCGTTGCCCACCAAGTAACGGCGAACGGCCTCTGCCGTTACTACCGCTTCGGCCCGCACGCGCGCGAAGAGTCGCCGCTCGCGACGGCCTACGCGATCTTGCACCTGGTCGATAAGGAGCCCGGCGTCGCCCGGAAGCTCGGCAACGGGCTCATCGCACTGCAGGCGTCAAGCTCGGGGAATCGCCGTTGTTCGGGCGGCGTGCCCAGCATCGCCAACGACGATTCGCGCCTCTACTACGCGAGCGACGCGCTGGCATGCGCCGAAGCGCAGATCGCGCTCTACCGCGCCACGCACCGGGATCGCTATCTGGTCTCGGCGCGCCGTTTCATCGCCTTCGTTCGGTCGATGAGCGACGGCGTCGGCGCCGGCATGTTCGTCGAGAACGTCGGCTTGCCGATGCAATTCGTTTCCTGGGCGGGCGATTATCAAAACGACGTCGTGCTGGACGGCGTGCTGCTCTTCTGGCACGCGCTGCTTTCCTTCGCCAAACTTGCCGGGGATTCGGCCGCGCGCGACCTCTACGAACGCGGCCGCCGCTTCGTGCTGGCGAAAGTCCAAGCGCCGAGCGGCGCGTTTTACGATCATTACGATCCGGGCTACCCGCCGCTGCCTTATGCCGATTCGCGGTGGCGCTTCTACAAGACCGAGCCCGACGGGCGGCGGATCGCCGTCGGCGACAGCATGTTGATGGCGGCGCTCGGCGTGCAGCGCTTGGGCGGCGAGGCCATGGTCGAACGTTTCTTCCGATTCCTGCAACCGACGAACGGCGCCGTTTACGCGTACGTCGACGCGGCAACCGGCGGCCCGGGCTTCGCAGCCGGAGACAAGCCCTATTTCGATATCGTGGATTCCGCGCTGTACGGCGTCCTGCTGCATCGTGCCGGGAGTGCGGACGAGGAGCAAATCGCGGCGTTGCGCGCCGTCGTGAAGCGCGCGCGCACCAAGGACGGCGGCTATCGCTGGGGCCGCCACGTCGACGGAACGTGGGTGCAAGACGAAGCGGAAGCGCTGGTCACGGGCTTCTGGGCACAACGCCTGCTCGAAGCCTCATGATCGTGCGTACGCGCTTCGCGCGACTCCTCTGCTGCGCGGCGCTCGCGCTTGCGCTGCCGAGCGCCTGCGCCGGCAACCGCACGTCTTCGTTCGTGCCGGCGGTGCAGACCGGGCGGCACGCGGCCCACGTGACCGCACCGCGCGCGCGACGGTACGATTACCTCAACCAGGGACCGTTACTCGTCGAGTCGATGGCGAACGCGAGCACGGCGCCCAACGCCTGGACCTATTCCGGCGGTGCGTGCCTCACGGCCGGCAACGGCTCGACGCCGTCCACGTCGATCCCCGCGTGCGGTGCGAACGCTCCGCAAGACAATCCCGGTTCGGGCGCCTTGCAACTGACCTCGAACGCGCAGAATCAGATCGGCATGGTCGCGTACGACGAGCCGTTGTTTACGAGCAGCGGCCTGCAGTTTACGTTCACGCTTTCGAGTTTCGGCGGACAGAGTGCGGACGGCACGTCGCTGTTCATCGCCGATGCCACGACCGGGCCGATCCCGCCCGCGGTCGGCGCTGCAGGCGGTGCGCTCGGTTACGCCGCGAATACGTATCAAAGCGGCATCGCGGGCGGCTTTATCGGCATCGGTCTCGACGAATACGGCGGTTTTTCCGTGCCCGCGCAAGGTCAGCCGGGCGGGCCCGGCCGCGTTCCCGAGACGGTCGCGGTGCGCGGCTCGCAAGGCAACGGTTACACGTATTTGTTCGGTTATCAGAAGAACGGCAAACCCGCGAGCCTGCCGGCGCCGATCGATTTTCCGGGCAAACAATCGCGTCCGGCAAACGCGCCGACCTTTCAGATTACGCTCACGAAGACGGGCATGCTGACCGTCGCGATCGATCGCCACGACGGCAACGGTTTCGTCATCGCGCTCGGCCCGACGTCCGTCGTCTCGGGTCCGCAAGGCCAACTCCCGGCGCAAGTGTATTTCGGTTTTGCCGCGGCCACGGGCGGGTACGCCGAACGCCATCAGATCACCAACCTCACGGTCGCGCCCGCGCAAGCGCTCGGCAGCGTGCTCGAATCGTTCGGCGGCTCCTCCAGCACACCGAACGCCTGGGGCGTGATCGGCGGCGCCTGCCTGACCGCAGGCAATCAGTCGACGCCCTCGTCGTCGATTCCGGCCTGCCCCGGCACTAACGATCCGCCGGGGTCGGGCGTGCTGCAACTGACCTCCGCCGCGAACGATCAGTACGGCGCCGTCATATTCAAGACGCCGATCGCCGCGTTCGGCGGCATCCAACTCGTTTTCGACTATGCGTCCTACGGCGGATCGGGCAATGGCCCGAACATGGGCGGCGACGGCATGAGCCTCTTTTTGAGCGACGGCAATCAGCCGCTGCCGACGACCGTGGGTGCTTTCGGGGGGGCGCTCGGCTACGCGGGAAACAGCTATCAGTCCGGCTTGGCCAACGGGTACATCGGCATCGGCCTCGACGAGTACGGCAACTACTCGGTCCCGGCGGCCGGCCAGAGCGGCGGACCCGGCCGCGTGCAAGAGACGGTGGCCGCACGCGGCGCGCAAGCGACGGGCTACGCGTACCTGTTCGGCTACGCGCCCGGCGGCAATCCGTCGAGTCTGCCGTTCCCGCTCGACGGGTTCGCGACGCGACCGTCGCCGATGCGCACCTTCCGCGTCACGCTGACGCAATACGGGACGCTGACCGTCGAAATCGATCGCCACGACGGGAACGGCTTCGTGACCTACGTCGGTCCGGCGAACGTCATCGCCGGCTCCCAACCGGCCGTACCGTCGCAGTTCTACTTCGGCTTCGCTTCGTCGACGGGGGGCGCGACCAACGTTCACGCGATTCGCAACCTGATCGTCGGTCCGCCGAGTTCGCAACCTGCGCCGTCGCCGGCGCCGACGCCGCCCGCCTACACCGACTGGACCACGAACGGGTTCGACCTGCAGCACACGGGATACAACCCGAGCGAATCCACGATCTCGAAGAGCAACGCGGCGTCGCTGCACCAACTGTGGAGTCTCGATCTCGGGGAGAAGGTCGACGCGTCGCCCGTGCTCGCCAAGAACGTCGTGACGAGTTCGGGCTTGCGCAACATGATCTACGTGGGCGCGGAGAGCGGCGCGTTCTTCGCGATCGACGCCGACGCGGGAACGGTCGTGTGGAGCAAACAGCTCGGCGCGTACTCGGATCCCGGCTGTTACGACCTGCTCGGCAGCCCGTTCGGGATTACGGGCACGGCGGCGATCGACCGGGCGAACAACGTCGTCTACGTTGCGGACGGCCAAGACAAAGTATACGCGCTCTCGCTCAAAGACGGCACGGTGCAGTCCGGCTGGCCCGTCGCGCTGCCCGCCACGGTCTCGCAAGATCACGTGTACAGCGGCATCGCGTTCAACCCGGCGCTGCATCTCATCTACGCTTCGACCGCGAGTTACTGCGACAATTCGCCGTGGAAGGGGCAGATCGACGCGATCGATACGCACGCGGCGGCAATCGTCGGGAGCTTCTTTCCCGAAGCCGTGCAGTACGGTGGCAACGGCAGCGGCGGCGGCATCTGGGGACCGGTTGCCGCCACGATCGATCCGGCCACGAACGACGTCTTCGTCATGGTCGGCAACGCCGACAACGCGAACGAACGCGCCGGCTACGGCGACGCGGTCGTGCGGCTGGACGCCTATCTAACGACGGTCAAAGCATCGTATTCGTACGTTTCACCGTCGAGCGACGCCGATTTCGGCTGGACGGCGACGGTATACACGCCCCCGGGCTGCGCGCCGACGCTGGCTGCCGGAAACAAAGACGGCAACTTGCTGCTGTTCGGCCGCGATTCGATCGGCAGCGGACCGCAGCAGATCTATCCGGCAAATCTGCCCGGCGCGGGCACGTTCGTCGGATCCGCGGCGTTTTCGCCGGCGACGAACCTCTTGTATTTCACGGCGTACGTAGCGCAAGGCGGCGGCACGTACGGCGACGGGATCACCGCGCTGGCAAACTCGGGCTGCACGTTCGCGCAGCAGTGGGCCACGCAGCCCGATTCGGTGCCCGCCTCGGGTCTTTTCCCGCTCGGGCCGCCGGCAGTCGCAAACGGCGTCGTTTATGCCGGCACGGGATATTCGAGCAAAATGGAGGCGTACGACGCGGCCAGCGGCGTTGCCCTATGGAATAGCGGGTCGACCATCGGCGGAGCGACGTTCTCTCAGCCGACGATCGACGGTCGTTTATTCGTCACGTCGTGGGATCACAAGATCCACGCGTTCGGCGTTTAGCGAAACGCTAGTCGGTGTGCTTGCCGCCGACGACGGTCTCGTAGAGGAACCACGTGCGGCGCTCGGTCTCGTCGATGAAATTCTCCAACAGGCTCGCCGAAGCGACGTCACCGTGCCGGTCGCAGACTTCGTGCGCGGCGCGCTGGCGGCTGGCGAACGCCTTCTCGTCGTTCACGAGCTCCGTCAGCATATCGAGCGGATCGACGAACTCGCGGTCGTCGTCGGCGACCCGCTGCAGGCGCGCGACGTGACCGATCGAGCGCAGCGTCGGCGCTCCGAGCTTGCGCACGCGTTCCGCCAGCACGTCGGTCATCGCGAAGATTTGGTCGGCGTGTTCGTCGAGCAGCAGGTGATACTCGCGGTAGTGGCTGCCGCTCATGTGCCAGTGAAAGTTCTTCGTTTTCAGATACAGCGCGAAGGCGTCGGCGACGAGCGGGTTGAGCGCCTCCGCGATCGCGGCTGCGGCCTCGGTTCCGAGATCGTTCGGCGTGGCGAGTTGACGAGGCGTGCGCGCGGGGGTTTGCGTGGACATCGTGGTCCTTTCGTCGGCGGGTGCGGTGACGAGCGTCAAGACCCGCCCCGGGCGCGCGGCGTTGCGTCTTCGGCGCCCGCCATCCGTGCGAGCGTGTAGAAGAGGACCGCGAAGTCGTAGTCGCCCCAGCCGCACGCTTTCGTCGCGCTCAGCATTTCGCTCGTGACGGCCGTGGCCGGCAGCGGGACGCCCGCCGCCTGACCGAGCGCGAGCGCGAGGTTGAGATCTTTCTGCATCATGCCGACGTCGAACCACGCTTTTTCGGGCATGTCGAGAATGAACGGCGCGCGGTACGCGAGCGCGGGCGAGGCGAGCACCCCGCCGAGCATGACGTCGAGGGCGACTTCGCGCGGAATTCCGTTCTTTTCCGCGAGCAGCACGCATTCGCTGAGCGCCAGCATCTGAATCGGCAGGTTGAGGTTCAGCGCGATCTTCATGACTTTGGCCTGCGCGGCCGTGCCCACGCGCCGCACCGTCGGACCGATGTCCTCGAGCGCGGGCCGCACGCGCGCGCAGGCCGCTTCGTCGCCGCCGATCACGATCAGCAGTTGCCCGCGCGCGATCGTCAGCGGACTGCCGAGCGCGGCGGCGCCGAGGAAGGTCGCGCCGCTCGGCGCGACCCGCGCTTCGAGGGCGCTCGCGGCGGGCGGCGAGACCGTGCTCGCGTCGACCCACGTCGCGCCGGGCCGCAGGCCCGCGAGGATGCCGTTCTCGCCGCCGGCGATCGCTTCGAGCGCCGCGTCGTTCGTGACCATCGAGATCACGAGGTCGCATTCGGCTGCGAGCGCCTTCGGTGACGCCGCGACGCGCATCCCGCGCGCAGCGAACGGCGCGGCTTTTTCCGGCGTGCGGTTATAGCCCGAGGCCGGCCGCCCGGCGAGCAGCAAGCGGTCCATCATTCCGCCGCCCATTTCGCCGAGGCCGGCGATGCCGATCGTCATGGCGAGCCGCTTGGCGCGACGCCGCAGGCGGGCCTGCCGCAAGCGCGCACGCCCGGTTCGTCGAACCGTCGGTGCGATGTGCGGCCGCTTCGGACTCTTTCGCCCGCCGTGGGACCTCGCGCGCGCGTTCGGCGCGCGCGTGCGCGCCGGCGATTTCGTGCCGCGCTACAACGTCGCGCCCACGCAGCCCGTGCCGGTGCTGCTCGACGACGGCGGACTCGCCGTCGAGGACGTGCGCTGGGGACTCGTGCCCGCGTGGCTGCCCGACGAGCGCGCCGCGAAATCGTCGTACTTCAATGCGCGAATCGAGAGCGTGGCGACGTCGCCCGCCTTTCGCGAGGCTTTTCGAACGCGGCGCTGCGCCGTCTTCGCGGACGGCTACTACGAGTGGCGCCGCGAAGCCGACGGAACGAAGACGCCGCTGTGGATCGCGCGCAAGGACGGCGCGCCGTTTCTCTTCGCGGGCATCTGGGAAGATCGCCGCTCGCGCGCGACGGGCGCGACGACGCGCGGCTGCGCGATCCTGACGCAGCCGCCGAACGCCTTCGTGGCGCCGATTCACGCGCGCATGCCCGTCGTTCTCGACGACGCGGCCGTCTTGCAGTGGGTCGCGCCGGAGGCGCGCGACGCGCGCGCGCTGCTGGCGCTGCTCGACCCGACGCCGCCGGAACGCTGGAAGGCGCACGCGGTCTCACCGCGCGTCGGCAACGTGCGCTACGACGATCCCGCGCTGATCGCGCCCTGCTGACGCGCGCCTAGCGCTGCGGTCCGCGCACCCGTTCGAGGGCTTGCAGGACGTGCCGGAGCGTGACGTAGTGATGCGGCCCGCGCGGCGAGACCGCGCCGCCGAGCAGCAGCTTCTGCCAAAACAGCGTCTTGTGCTCCGCGACGAAGTTGTAATACATGCCGGGCGTCGGCGGAACGAGCTGCTCCAGATCGTTGCCCTCGGGAACGAACGGCAGCCAGAGCGGCAGCGAGAAGCTGTCGGGGATGCCCGTGGCCGCGAAGGTCGTCCATTGCGCGACCATGTTCGCCGCCAGTTGGTGCTCGATCGCCGAAAGCGGCTTGCCTTTGCGGGTGAAGCTGTCCCAGATGAACTGCAGTTCGCTCGCGTGCGCCGCGGCGTACGGGAACGAAACCGGCGGTAAGAAATCCTCCGGCGCTTTCGTATCGGCGAACTCGTAGGCGTAGGTCGGCGTCTGCGCGGCCAGCAGAGAGTTCGCGATGTAGGTGGTCGCGCAGAACGCGGCGTCGGTCGCGAAGGCGGAGAAGGCGAGGTCCGGACTCGGGTACTTCGAGAGCGGATACTGGGCGAGCACTTCCTTCGCGTGCGACTGCAGGCCGGCCGCCTGCAAAACGGCCGTGATGAGGTAAGGATACTCTTGCGCGTTGATCGGTCCCGCGCGCAAGTCGAAGAGCTCCGCCGTGAAGAGCCGGAATTCGTCTTTGTTCGTCCCGTCCACGATCGGAACGTGATTGAAATTGCCGGCGAGCAGCGCCGCTTCGGGCGCCTGCGGCACGACGGTTCCGTCGACGGCCGGGCCAGGGCCGTTGGTTAACGACTGAAGCGATTCGACGGGCTGCAAGGCCAGCACTTGCGCCACCGTCAGCTTGCGCAGGCACGACGTATCGCTCGGATCGCAGCCCGCCATCTGCGCGGCCGCGTTGCCGGCGGTTTCGGCGGCTTGCAGCGAGGGCAGCGTCAGCACGGCGTACGCGCCGCTTTCCGCGAGCGCCTGACCGAAGAGTCCGGCCGCGCCCGGCGAGAGCACTTGCAGGATCGTGCTGAGGCCGCCGGCCGATTCGCCGAAGACGGTCACGTTAGCGGGGTTGCCGCCGAAGGACGCGATGTTGTCGCGCACCCACGCGAGCGCCGCCTGCTGGTCGAGCAGGCCGTAATTTACGTGCGCGTGCGGCTCGTTATCGAGTCCGGTCGTGGCGAAGAATCCGAGGTACCCCAGCCGGTAGTTGAGCGTCACGACGACCGCGTGCTGCGCGACCATGCGGTCGGGGTCGTAATCGTCGCTCTCGCCCGAGACGAACGCGCCGCCGTGAATCCAGACCATGACGGGCAGGTGCGCGCCCGGTTTGGCGCCGTGCGGCACGAAAACGTTCAGGTACAGACAATCTTCGCTGCGGCTGCCCCGGCCGAAGGGCGAGGGCAACTGGGGACAGTGCGGCGCGAACGTGAGCGCCGGCCGCACGCCCTGCCACGACTTGGGCGGCTGCGGCGGTTCCCAGCGCAGCGAGCCGACCGGCGGCGCCGCGTACGGGATGCCGACGAACGCGTCCATGTTGCCGACGGTCGTGCCCTGCAACGCGCCCTCTCGGACGAGGACCCGCGGCACGCCGGCGGCCGCGCTTGCGGCGGGCGGCCGGGCGAGCGCCGCGACGGCGACGGCTCCGAGAACGAGAACGGCCCGCGCACAGCGGCGAGCGAGCGGCCAATGACGCACGATCGAAAGCATGCGCCTCGCTTCAGAGCGAGGCGGTGCTACGCCTTTTCGCGCACGGCGACGGGCCGCGCCGCGTGACGCCGCGCCTTGCGCAGCCGCACGGTCGCGCCGTTTCCTTCGAACTGCACGCGGTCCATGACGGCGTGCATGATCGAGATGCCGAAACCGCGCACCGAGTCCGGATCGCGGCTGCCGGCCGTCACCCGCTGATGGTCGAAGCCGCTGCCGCCGTCGCGCACCTCGACGACCAGTTCGTCGTTCTCGAAATTGCAACGGACGTGGATGAGGCCGAACGACTTGCTGCCGTGCTCCACGGCGTTCGCGAGCGCTTCTCCGGCCGCCAGCGCGATCTCGTGGATCGCCCCATTGTCGAAGCCGCAGAGCCTCGCGTAATCGACGATGGCGTTCCGGGCGTCGCGCACGGAAGCCGGCGTACCGCGGAACTGCGCCCGATACTCCACCATCTCGTTCCTAGTGTATCCCGGTGCTTCCAGAATGAAACCTCAAAGGCCCGGCCATACCTGTTCTTTACGAACGGTATCGACCGGGAAAGGACGGACCGCTATGGCAAAACGGCGGAAGAAAGCCGTACTCGTGCCGCGCCTGGGCCCTCCGGAGAACCTCCGGCCGGCGGGCGCGCACGCCGATAAGCGCCGCAAGACGCGGGGCGAAACGACGCGGGCGGCTCTCCGCGAGGAGGCCGCCCTCGATATTCCCCGGCATCCGGCCGATAATGACGGAGGATGGGTGACGAGAACGCAGGACGCATCGGGTCCCTGATCCCGGACGCAGGCAGTCGGCCCCGGCCGGCGCTGCGCCCTGTCATCATCGCCGCCACGGCGGCCGCGCTCGCCGGCATCGGCGCCCTCGCCTACGCCGCGCAGGTCGCCGTCGCGCGCCAGGGTCTGATCGTGGCGCTGACCGCCGCGATCGCAGGCGTCGTCGCCGCGATCGCCACCGCGGGCCGCCAGACCCGTTACGAACGCGAGGCGCTGGCCTCGCGCTCGGCCGATTTTGCCGGGTTCGCGGACGAAGTCAACCGCCGAATATCCGATTTGGAAGCCGCGGTGCGCTTGCGCGAGCAGATGCTCGGCGCCGTCCCCGCCGACCTCTTCACGATCGATGCCGCCTACGGCATCGGTTCGCGCTACGCCAACGTGCTGGGCGGCATCCTCGAGCGCGGTGCCGAGGCCGGCGAAACGTTCCTCGATCTGCTCCGCCGGCTGCTCCCCGCGGAGGCGTTTCCGGCCGCGCGCGACTTCGCCGGCGCGCTCTTCGACGTTACCAAGGACGAAGACGAGGTCCTCGGCTCGAACCCGTTGCTCGCCGTCGAAGCGAGCGTCGCGCAGCCCGACGGCAGCGAGGGCGTCCGGTACCTCGCCTTCGATTTCCGGCGCATCGTGGAAAACGGCGCCGTCGTGCGCGTGCTCGTGACGATCGAAGACGTCACGCAGCGCACGCTCGCCGAGCGGAGCCTGCGCGAATCGGCCGCCGAACGAACGACGCAATTCGAATTCGTCATGGGCATGCTGCTGGCGAGTCCCGCGGAGATCGACCGCTTCATCGCGCTGGCTTGCGAGCAGCTGGCCGTGGCGGACCGCTCGCTGAAAGCTTCGGATTTCGCGTCGGAATCGGGGACCAAGACCGCGGTGCTGCGGCAGCGGCTCGACGTGGTGCTGCAAGCCGTGCGCGCCATCGGCGAGGGCGCGAGCGCCGTTCGGCTGGAGCGTTTCGAGCGCCGCGCGCAGGATTTCGAGCGCACGCTGGTCGGCCTCAAGGTCCGCGCGACGCTCGGCGGCGACGACTTCCTGACGATCGTCATGGGGCTCGACGAACTCAATTCGGATCTCGACGAGCTGCAGGCGTTACGCGAAAAATTGCCTTCGCTCGGCGCGCTCGACACGCCGCTCGGCGTGCTCGACCCCGCTCCGCGCAGCGCGTTCGATTCCGCGCCGCGCAACGCGCTCGAGTTTGCCCCGCGCGTCGAGGTTCCCGCGCCCGAACCGGCGGATGCGGGCGACGAGGTCGTGGCGGGCGTCGGCGCGCTTGCCAAGATGCTGGCGGCGCAGTTCGGCAAGGACGTCGCGGTCGACGCCGCCGGCTTCGATTCGCGCTCGCTGCCGCCGAGCCGCCGCATCATGATCGAAGACGTGCTGATGCAACTGACGCGCAACAGCGTGACGCACGGCATCGAACCGCCGGAAGAACGCGACGCGGCGCACAAACCGCGCATCGGCAAGATCGAGATTCGCTCCGACGCCGCGGCGCCTCCGGGCGCGTTCGCGTTTACGTTTCGCGACGACGGCCGCGGACTCGATACGGCGAAGATTCGCGAGCGCGCGCTCGCCGTCGGCGTGCTGGCGCCCGAACGCGCGCACCTGCTCGACGACGCGGAAGTCGCGGCGCTCATCTTCCAACCGGGCTTCACGACCGACCTCGGCACGACGTACGGCGCTCCGCGCGGCATGGGGATGAGCGTCGTGAAATCGCGCATCGTCGACGAGAGCGGCGGCGAAATCGCGATCGATTCGGAACCGGGGCGGTACTGCGAGTTTTCCTTCGTCGTGCCGGTCGGCGCGGCCGTTTAGGACTCGTCGCCCGAACTTCCCAGCAGCCCGAAATCGCGCGCCAGCCGGTCGGCGACCGAGTCTTCCGCGACGGGCTCGGCCGGTTCGGCCAAGCGCTGGCGGCGCGCGAAGAATCCGCTCAGGAACGTGCGCAGGCCCGGGATGAACTCTTCTTCCGGCGGCGGCTCGAAGGCGCCGAGCCGGCTCGGGAACGCCTTCCCGTCTTCGGCGGGCGCGGGCGTTTCGGGCGGCGCGGATTCGGGCATTGCTTCCGCCGCGAGCGGCGTTTCGACGACCTGCGCCGCTTCGACGACGGGCGCCGCTTCCGCGACGGGCGCCGCTTCGACGACGGGCGCCGCTTCGACGACGGGCGCCGCTTCGCTCGCGGCGCTTTCGCGGCGCATCTCCGTGACGATTGCGGCCAGCCGCCGCTGCAGGTCTTCGCGCTCGCGCGCCAGATCGCGCTCGCGCCGGTCGAGTTCCGCGAGCCGTGCTTCGATATCGAGGCGCGTGCGACGGCGCGCGTCGATCAAACGCTCGGCTTCCTCCTGCGCGTCGCGCAGCGCGTTCGTCGCGTCGCGCACCGTCTCGCGCAAGGCGGCGACGTCGCGTTGCGCGGTCGCGAACGCCGCCGCGGCGCTTTCCTCTCGTTCGCGCGCCGCGGCGAGGTTCGCTTCGGTTTGCGCGCACAGCCGGCCGGTTTCGATTTCTTTCGCGCGCTCCTGGTCGGCGTGCGCGGCCGCGGCGGCGCGTTCGCGCTCCGCTCGCGCTTCGGCCGACCGCTCGCCGTCGGCGCGCAGGCGATCGGCTTCGCGTTCGGCTTCGACGCGGCTGGCGCTCGCGAACGCGAGCGCGGCGCCGAAGCTTTCCGAGCGCGCTTCGGCTTGCTGACGGCGGCGGCGGGCCTGCGCTTCGGTCTCGAGCAATTCCGCCAAACGCCGCTCGAGCGCCGCGCGCGTCCCGGCCGCCTCTAGTTGGGCCGCGCGCCGTTCGTTCTCGGTGCGCTCCGCGGCCGCCAGATCGCGCTCGGCGCGCGCGACGCGCTCGCGCGCCGCGGCGATCGGCGCGCCGCCGTCTGCGGAATCGCCGGGCGTGCGGTCAGCCATGGGTCGCCTCGCCGGCGGAGCGGCTGGTGCCGATGCGCAGCCGGACCGGACGCGGCTCGGCAGGCCGCGCGGTCCCGGCCGTGAGTCCGCTCGGCGGGGCGGGCGGCGTCGCAAAGATGGGGATGCTGGGCTCTTCGGCCGCGACGCGGACCGGGCGTGCGGCGGGCGCGCCTTCCGGCGGCGCGGCGGGCGGCAGCAGGCCCGCGGCCAGCCGCCGTTTGGTCTCGTTGATTTCGGCCGCCAATTCTTGCGCGGACCCGGTGCGTTGGGAGAGGCTCGCCAGGTCGGTCCCGCTCGGCGTTTCGGGGGTCGCCCGGTCGCGAGCGGACGCAGCGACGAGCGGCTCCGGCGCCGCGGGCGGCGTGCCGATGTAGACGCGGTCGGCATGGAACGGGCGCAGCAGCGCGTCGAGCACGTTGCCCGCGGGTTCGGCCGCGGCGCGGCGCAGCGACGCGTCGGAGAACCAGCGGTCGATCAACTGCCAGAGGACGCATCCCGCGACGATCGCGACGACCGCGGCGTTGACCGCGGCGCCGCCGGCTCCCGCGCTCGGCGTCAACTGCCGCAGCACGAACGAGACGACCGGAACCGTCACGAGCGCAATCGCGAACGACGCCACCCCGAAGAATCCGAGGAACGGCGCCGCGAGCACGGCTTCGAGCGGCCGCCGGCCCGCGGCGCCGGCGACGAGGGCGGCCAGCGCCGCCGCCCAGAGCGGATCGATGCGAAATCCGACGCTCGCGCCGGGCAGGGTTTCGAGGTGCGGTTCCACGAGCACGGCCGCCGCCGCCGCCACGAACGCGAACGGCAACGCGAGGCGCACGAAACGATGGTTCTGCGCGCGCAGGTCGGCGGCGACGATGCCGAGGCCGAATGGAACGAACGCGCCCAGCCCCCAGGCATGCCCGGGACCGAATTGGCCCGCGACCGCGGCGATGCCGACGACGGCGCCGAACGCGCGGGTGGAGCGCGACCACAGCAGCAGCGCGAGCGGAAAGACGGCGTAGCAGCGCGCGAACAGGCCGAGCGCGACGAACGCGTCGTTCCCGAGTCCGTCGCCCGCGAAGAAGGCGTTGCGCACGAACGCGCCGGCGTCGTGCGGCACGCGGTGGTGCGCGAGGGCGGGCAATCCGTAGCGCACCGCGAGCGACGGCAGGACGAACGCGAGCGCCAGCGTCACGAGGTACGCCGGATAGACGCGCAGCGCGCGCTTCACCGCGAAGCGCCCGACGTCGAGGTAGGCGCAGCCGTCTTCGCGCATCGCGGCGAGCGGCGGGTAGGCCAGTGCGAAGCCCGAGAGCGCGAGGAACAGCGTCAGGCTTTGGCTCGCGTCCGCCGCGGCACGGGCTGCCGCCGCCGAGAGCCCGAGCGGCGGCGCGAGGCGGATGGTTTCGTAGATGACGAAGGCGAGAGCCGCAAGGGCGCGCAGGCCGTCGAGCTCGGCGAAGCGCGCGCGGACGACCTCGCTGGACGGGACGGAATCGCGGACCATCACATGTGGGGTTATCGGCGGCAAGGCCGGCAATCGCGACGGGTTTTTGCGGTGTTTTTAGCGCCCCCCGACCTCGAACTGGACGAGCCGGCAGCGGCAGGCGCGTTCGGCGCTCGAGGCGTCGGGCCGAGGGCGAGCCAGGGGCAGCCCGGTGTACGCGGCGGCGACCCAGCCGACGCGGCCGCGCAGGTCGCCCGAGGCGACGCGGACGCGCAGCCGCACGAGGTCCGGACTGTCGGGATCGTAGGGCGCGACGCCGTTGCCGAGGACGACCAGGCGGCTGCCCGTGGCGACGCGCCCGGCCCGCGGCTGCTTCGTCGACAGCGCCGGATAGAAGTCGGCGAACCCGCCGAACCCGCCCGCCGCCACGAGCGTCGTGCCCCGCGGCACGACCGGCACGAGCCGCGCGATGCGGGCGAAGGCGCGCCACGGCGACCGCACGCCGCGTACGGCGGCAACGCCCGAGCGCGGGAAAACGCGTTCGATGCGCACGAGCGCGCCGACCGGTTCGTAGCGGACGTCCATCGGCCGCAGCGCGTCGATCGTGAAGTCGCGAGCGCTCGAAGCGACGCTGCCGGTCAGCGCGGCTTCGGGTTCGTCGGAGTCGAACCAGGGCGCGATGTCGACGCGCGCGAGCGTGCCGGGGCGCGGCGCGAGCCACGCAGGCACGGTTTGCGCTGCGCCGGCGTTTGCCGCGAAGGGGAGGATCGCGACGAACGCGAGCGCTGCTAAGCTCGTACGAACCATGCGCCGCGCCTTTTCCCTCCGGAGGGCCGCTTCGCCCGTTCGCGAACCGCCGCGGTGCGCGTCGCGCGCATCGGGGCGATTAGCTCAGCTGGGAGAGCGGCACCTTTACACGGTGATGGTCGGCGGTTCGATCCCGTCATCGCCCACCAACGCATTTAGGAAACACGTCATGTTCAAAGCGATCTTGCTCGCTTGCAGTATCGTCGTCGCGCCCGCCGCCGCACGCGCAGCCGACCCGAGCCCTTCGCCGTCGCCCGCGGCCACGCAGCCGCCGCGGCTGGAAGGCACGTACTGGAAGCTGACCGAGCTGCGCGGCGCGCCGGCCGCGACCCTCGCCGGGACGCCCGAAGCGTATCTGCGCTTCGACGCGGCGACCAAGCGCATCGCAGGCCTCGGCGGTTGCAATCAGCTGATGGGCTCGTATGAGTTGCACGGCTCGTCGCTCACGATCGCGGCGGGCGGCATGACGATGACGGCGTGTCCCGACCCGCTCGACAAACAGGAGCTCACCTTCACCGACGCCCTGCGAGCGACGAAAGGGTATCGCCTCACCGACGGCGCGCTCGAACTCCTCGACGGAGCGACGGTGCTCGCGCGCTTCGTCGCGCGTCCGTGAAACGCGAAATGCAAAAAGTGTGAAGCAATCGGCGCGCTCGTTGCGAGGAGGCTACTGCGGCGGCGGCGTGGTAGTGCATTTTATCAATGCTTATTCGAGCCGCACGGCACGGTCGTTTATGAAGGTAAGATTAGCGGGGCGCCTTGCGGGCGCGGCCGTCGTCGGCGTCGCGTTGCTTTCGTCGTGCGGTTCGCGCGGCGGCGGCGGCGGCGGATTCGGCGGCTCGTCGTTCGGTCGCATCGTCCCCGCGCCGGATCCGTTGAATTTGAGCGGTACCGGAGCCGTCTACGCCGGCACGATCGCCGTGACCGACAACGGCTATTCCGGAACGGTTTCGATCTCGACCACGTGCAGTTCGGGGAACGCGCCGGTCGCTTCGATCTCGCCGACGTCCGCATCGGGCCCGTCGTTCAACGTGACGGTCACGCCGCAAAACGCGGGCTCGTGCACGATCACGTATAGCGACTCGAACGGTCTTTCGCGCTCGAGCACGGTCAACGTCTCGACCGCCGGCATCGGCGTATCCAGTAGGAGTCGGAGATGAACTTATCGCGCGCACTCGTTTTCGGTTACGGCGCGATCGCGGCGACGGCGGTCGTCGTCGCCGGCTGTTCGGGCGGCGGCGGCACGTCGCCGGCTGCGCCTGCGGCCGGCGGAAACGTCGCGCCGACGCCCGTCTCGACGGCGACCGCGGCTTCCGGTCAGCAGTACGCGCGCGCGATCATCACGTTCCAGCACGGCTCGCCGGCGCCCGCGTACCGGCGTTACTACGTTTCGCCCGCGAGTCAGGCCGCGCTCGTCCAAGTGATCAGCGTCAACGGCGGAACGCCGCCGCCGTGGGTGCCTGCGTCGCCCACGCCGATCGCGCTCGTCACGCCCGGCGCGACTGCCAGTCCCAATTGCTCGGTTTCGGGCCAAATCGAAACCTGCACGATCTCGATCCCCGCGCCGCCGGGTAACGTGAAGTACGCGATCCAAACGATGGCGCAGCTCACGCCGCCGCCCGCGCCGATGACCGTGCTCGATTACAATTCGGAAGGCGTGCAGATCACCGAAGGGACCAACAACGCCGTCAGCTTTCCGCTCCACGGCGTCGTTCACGGCGCGGCGGTGCTCGTGCAAGGAACGCTCACCGCGAACCAGATGGTGACCGGCGTTCCGGTGAAGGTGACCGCCTTCGATGCGGCCGGCCAGACGATCACGGGCACGCAGCCGTACGACAGCCCGTTCACGCTCACCGACGGCGACCCGTCCGGCAATTTCGGGACGACGCTGGCCGTCAACGGTGGAACCTATTCGAAGAAAGTGACCGTCACGTCGCCTTCCGACGTCGTCACGCTCGACTACGGCGGCCTCGCGATCGGTTTGGAAAATATTACGGCGGCGGGCACGGGCAAGGCGGGAGGATGGTCGTCGGTGTCGCCGGCGATCGAGCCGACGTTACTGCCGATCGTCATTCCCAACGCGTACGTCGACGCGGGGAATCCGAACGATCCGAACTTCGGATACAACACGCTCAACGTCGGCTTGGGTCAGACGATCAGCGAGACGGTGTCGGAGGCGGGCCGGACGAACGCGCCGTATAGCGCGTGCCCGCCGGTAAAGCCGAAGGATACGTGCATCGGCCTTGCCGACATCGCGCCGCCGATCAACAACGTCAATCCTTGCCACCAAGGGCCGAAGCCGGTCGCGTCGTTCAATCCGGGCGTGCCGGGCAACAACAAGAGTTATACGTACACGATCAAGGGCACGAACCCGGGCCTCTGCCTGCAACAGTTCTTCGACGGCCTGTACCCGCAGCACATCGTGCCGTCCGGAAATCCGCTCCAGGACGGCGTGATCTTCGTTTCCGTGACCCCGACGCCCGTCGCGGCGAGAGTCGCGGCGCCCGGCGGCGCGGGCCGCTAGATGAAGCTCGACGTTCGGTCCGCACCTCTCGCCGCCCGCATCGTCGCGGCGTCGCTCGCGCTCGCGCTCGCCGGGTGCGGCGGCGCGGCCGGCCCGGGCGGGTCGCCGCCGCCGCCGTCATCAGGCGCCGGTACCACGGCCTCGATCACGTTCGACATCCCGCCGTCGGCGGCAAAGTCGATCGCGAAAAAGGTCGATTACATTTCGCCCAACACCGCATCGATCGAGATCGTCGTCAAGAACGTCAACGGCAGTCCGACCTTGCCGCCCAACGTTCCGGCGACGACCACGGTCACGCTTTCGGACGGACCCGGCGGCAATTGCGCGCCGCCCGCGCCGCCCGCGGGTGAATCGTGTTCGGTGACGATTCCCGCGCCCCCCGGCCAAGTCGTTTACCAGTTTACGATTCTCGACGCGAAAGGCGAGCCGTTAGCGACCGCGACGAAGCAGTTCAAGATTCTCGTCGGCCAAGCGAACTCGAACCTGACGGTCGTGCTCGGCGGCATCGTCGCCAAGGTGAACATCCTGGTGCCGGCGATTACGGCGGGCGTCCCGGCGACGGGTCCGCTGTTGCTGACGCCGCTCGACGCGAGCGGCGCGGTCATCGACGCGAGCGCGCCGTTCGCCGTTCCGGTGATCCTGACCGATACCGACACGTCGGGCTCCACCTCGCTCGGCCTCAACGGCTCGTCGGGCCTGCAGTCGGTGCAGGTAAACGGTGCCAACGTCGTCGCGACGTTCAAGTACGACGGGAATCCCAACGTGTCGCCGTTCGAGATCAACGCGAGCGTCAGCGGCGTTCAAGTCGGCTCGAGCGGCACGATCATCCCGAGCACGCAAGCGATTTCGTTCTCCAACACGTACGTCGACCTCAACACGAACCCGAAGGGTCCGAGCTACGGGCTGCCGACGATGTTCTTCTCGACCGTATCGACGCCGGGTTCGCCCGTCACGCAGCAGACGACGGCGACCGAAAGCGGCTACAACGGCAACTTCACGGCGCGAATTCAGACCAACGCGTGCCTCTCGTCGTACAACCAAGGGCAGCAGGTGGCGAGCCTGGCCGGCAGCCCCGGCACGGTCTTCACGGTGACGGCGCTCAATCCGGGTTTCTGCGAGATCGTCGTGGACGACACGGGCGCGCACCAGTCGATCTTCTGGGTGAGCGTGACGACGGGCGTGGTCAACATCTTCTCGCACGCGCACCGGATCGTTAAGTAACGAGGGCTGCGGCGTCGCGCGGGCGGCGGGCGAGACGCCGCAGCCGCTCCGCGACGCGCTCGACGTCGCCCGCGTTCGCCGCGGCGTCGAGGACGTCGACGAACGGCGCGGCCGCGCGCATGCCCGTCGCGGCCGGCGCGAAGCCCGCGCTCCGGGCGTGCGGATTGAGCCACACGACGGCGGCCGAGCGGCGCCGCAGTTCGCGCATCGCGCGCACGAGCTGCGCGCGGTCGCCCTCGTCGAGCCCGTCGCTCGCGACGATGACGAGCGCGTTCGCGCCGAGTTCGCGGGCGCCGCGTTCGCGCACGAACGCGGCCAGGCTCGCGCCGACGCGCGTTCCGCCGCCCCAGCCTGCGCCGAGCGGCGCGAACGCGTGCCCCGGCCGCGCCGCGCGCAACTCGCGCGTCAGGTCCAGCAGTTCGGTACTAAACGAATACGCGCGCGTGGCGCGCGAGGCGCGGACGAGCGCGTAGGCGAGCTGCAGCACGGGCGCGGCATGCTCGGCCATCGAGCGGCTGCCGTCGATGACGAGCACGACGCGCGGCGCGCGGCGCGGCGGCCCGAGGCGGCGGATGTCGGCGGGGTCGCCGCCGGTCTGCAGGCTCGCGCGCAACGTGCGCCGCAGGTCGAAGCGCGGTCCGTGCGGTTGCGGCCGAGGCCGCCGCGCGCGGCCCGCGCGTACGCTGCGCAGCAGCACGCGCGCGGCGCGCTCCATCGCGGCGAGACCGCGCTCGGCAAGCACCGGCGGGCCGGCCTCGGCCGGCGTCGGGCTGTAGCGCGCGCGCATCGCTTGCCACGCTCGCGCGGCGTCGGAGATTTCGTCGCTCGCGCGGCGTTCGCGCACGGGTCCGGCGCCCTCGCCGCCGTCGTCGGCGGGGTCGCGCGGGTCGTCGGGCCGCGCGCGTGCGGGCAGCCGCGCGCCCGGGCGAGCGGCGCCGGGCCGCGAGCGGCGCGAGGCGTGGCGCGGCTGCGCGACGCCTTCGTCCGCGCGCAGGAACGCGACCTCGAAAGCGGCGTCGAAGGCGGCGATCTCGTCCGGCGAAGTGCAGGCGATCGCGCGCAGCGCCGCGCGCACGCGCCCCGGCGAGGCGACGCCGAGCAGGTCGAGCGCGCGCAGCGCGTCGCGCGCCGCTTCCGGGCCGAGCGTAAAACCGTGCGCGTCGCGGAGGCGCGCGAAGAACGCGAGGACCCGCAGCGAGAGGAGCGCGGGCGCGTCAGCCACGCCGCGCGCGCACCGAACCGATGCCGTAATCCGGCTCGACCGGCGCGGGCTCGGGAGCCGAAGCGCCGCCCAGGAGCGGCGCGTAGCGCGTCCGCTGCGCCTGGAGAGCGCGCCAATCGTCCTGCACTTTGAGGATGCAGCCGTGCGTGAGCGCGAGCGTGGCCTCGTCGAGCGCCGAGCGGTGCAGCCGAACGAGCGCGAGCGCCCAGTCCAAACTTTCCGCCACGCCGGGCACTTTCTCGAACGGCTGCTCGCGCAAGAATTCCATGAAGCGCGCGATCCGCGCGGCCAGCGCCGCGTCGATCTCGGGCAAACGCGCGCGCAGGATTTCGATCTCGCGCTCGCGCGAGGGATATTCGAGCCAGTGGTAGAGGCAGCGGCGGCGCAGCGCGTCGGAAAGTTCGCGCGAGCGATTCGAGGTGATGATGACGGCGGGCCGGGCGCGCGCGGCGATCGTGCCGAGTTCGGGCACGGTTACCTGAAATTCACCGAGCAGCTCGAGCAGAAAGGCTTCGAACGCTTCGTCGGCCCGGTCGATTTCGTCGATGAGGAGCACCGGCGTTTCGCTCTGCGCGATCGCTTCGAGCAGCGGCCGCTTCAGCAAGAAATCCTCGCTGAAGATTTCCGCTTCCCTCTCGTCGGCGCTTCGCGCGTCGTTTTCGGTCAAGCGGATGCGCAGCAGCTGCTTCGGATAGTTCCATTCGTAGAGCGCGCTCGCCGCGTCGAGGCCTTCGTAACACTGCAGCCGGATCAGTTTCGCGCCGGTCGCGGCCGCGAGCATTTTCGCGCTCTCCGTTTTGCCGACGCCCGCGGGGCCTTCGATCAGCAGCGGTTTTTCCAGCGCCAGCATCAGTTCGAGCGACGTGGCGAACGTTTCGTCGATCACGTAACCGCGCGCGGCGAAGCGCCCGCGCAGGTCCTCGACGTTCACGCCGTGTGCGGCGGGGCGCCGCTGCCGGCGAGGCCCGCCGCGAACGTCGCGCGGCAGCCGGCGCAGCAGAAGACGTAGGTGCGGCCGCCCGCTTCGAGGCGCTCGCGCGCCGTCGCGACGTCCACCTCCATGCCGCAGACCGGATCGCGCGCCGTGCGCGCCGCAGCGGCCTCGGCGTCGCCCGCGGGTGCGGCCGGCGTGGCGACGGCCATCGCCGCCACGATTTCCGCGAGGATCGACACGGCCACGTCGGCCGGCGTGCGCGCCCCGAGGTCGAGCCCGACGGGGTTCCGCACCGCCGCGAGTGATTCGGGCGAACGGCCCTCCTGCGCGAGGACCCCGAGGACGCCGGCGGCGCGCTTGCGGCTCGCGACGAGCCCGACGAAAGCGAGGTCCGCGTCGACGAGCGCCCCGAGCGCGGCTTCGTCGTAGCGGCCGAGCGAGGCGACGACCGCCGCGGTGCGGCCGCGTTCGAGGGCGGAAAGCCCGGCGACGAAGCCGCCCAAATCGTCGAGAACGCACGGCGCGTCGAGGCGCGTTTCCGCGTCGCCCGCTTCATCGCGATCGACGACCCGGACCACCTCGTAGTCGAGCGCCGCGGCCGCCTGGGCGAGCGCGCGCGCGACCGGACTGAAGCCCGCGACGACGAGCCGCCGCCGCGGCAGATGAGGCTCGACGTACACGTCGGCCGCTCCCTCGGACGCGCAGACCATCGGCACGAAGACGTGCTCCGCGCCGTCGTCCGACTCACGGCGCGCTGCGGGCTCGGGCCGGATGTGCAAGAGCCGCGGCTCCCCCGTGCCGAGCGTCTCGACGGCGTGGCGCCGCACGATGTCGCGCGAACACGAGCCGCCGACGAACCCTTCCATGCGCCCGTCGGCGAAGACGAGCGCGCGATCGCCGACGTGCGAACTGACCGGACTGCGCCGCGAAACCACGATCGCGAGCGCGAACGCGACGCGTTGGTTCTCGAGTTCGGCTACGCGCTCGAAGAAGCGCATCGCGCCTTCACGTTGGCGAACGTCGTGCTGATGACGCGCTGCGCTTGCGCGTCGATCACGCGTCCGCCGACGCTCGCGATCGGGCCGCGCATCGTCGCGCTGCCGCTCCAGTCGAGCGAGGTCGTGGCGTTGCCGTTATCCTTGATGTCGGCCCCGGCCACGAGGTCGACGGCGCTGCCGAAGCCGCCGCCGCTGATCTTCATGTTCATGCGATCGCCGCCCGGCTGCGGGTCGAGCGAGATCTTCAGCTTGAACTTGCCCTTGACCGGCCCGACGCCGACCTTCACGACGGCTTCGAAGCTGTGCGCGTCGCGCACCGTCGATTCGACCACGTCGGGAATGCACTGCGCGACGTTGGCCGGATCGTTGATGAAGGTCCAGAGTTGTTCCTTGCTCGCGGCCACCTCTTCGTGACCGTGCCACTCCATGTTCACGCGCGCTTCGCTTCCTGGATCGCGCGCCACACTTTGTCGCGGGTGAGCGGCATGTCGAGCGAGGTGATGCCGAGCGGCGCCAGCGCGTCCATGACCGCGTTGACGAAGGCCGCGGGCGAGCCGACGTTCGGGCTCTCGCCGACGCCCTTCGCGCCGATCGGATGGTGCGGACTCGGCGTGCAGGTGCTGTCCGTCTCCCACGACGGCGCTTCGAGCGACGTGGGGATCAGGTATTCGGTGAAGTTCGGCTGCAGGTTGTTGCCGGCGTCGTCGTAGGCGATCTCCTGCATGAACGCGATCGCGAACCCTTCGGTCAAGCCGCCGTGAATCTGGCCTTCGACGATCATGGGGTTGATCACGGTGCCGCAATCGTCGATGGCGAGGAAGCGCCGCACCTGCGTGTGGCCCGTCTCCTTGTCGACGTCGACCACGGCGATGTAGGCGCCGTAGGGAAACGTCAGGTTGGGCGGGTCGTAGTAGTAGGTCGCTTCGAGACCGGGTTCGTTCGGGCCGTGGTTGGTGTACGCCGCGAACGCGATCTCTTTCATCGTGACCGACTTCGAGGGAATGCCTTTGACGCGGAAGGCGTAGTCGACCCACTCGACGTCGCTTTCGGGCGCTTCGAGCACGTGCGCGGCGATCTTGCGCGCTTTCTCGCGCACGCGGCGCGCCGCCATCGCGAGCGCGGCCCCGGCGACGGGCGTGCTGCGGCTCGCGTAGGTGCCGAGGCCGTAAGGCGCCGTATCGGTATCGCCCTCTTCGACGAGCAGGTTTTGCGGATCGAGCCCGAGTTCTTCGGCGACGATTTGCGCCCAGGTGGTTTCGTGGCCTTGACCCTGCGATTTGGTGCCCGTGCGGATGATGCCCGAGCCCGTCGGATGGATGCGGATTTCGGCGCTGTCGAACATCTTGATGCCCATGATGTCGAAGTGCTTGCTCGGGCCCGCGCCGACGACTTCGGTGAAGGTCGAGATGCCGATGCCCATCAGTTCGCCGCGCGCTCGCTTCTCGGCTTGCTCTTTGCGCAGCGCCGCGTAGCCGATCTTATCGAGCGCCTTGTGCAAGGTCGCGTGGTAGTCGCCGCTGTCGTAGACGAAGCCGAGCGGCGAGGGGTACGGGAACTGCTCTTTCTTGATGAAGTTCTTCAGCCGCAGCTCGGCCGGATCCATCCCGAGTTTGCGCGCGAGCATGTCCATGCCGCGCTCGATCGCGTACGAGGCCTCGGTGACGCGGAACGAACAGCGATAGGCCACGCCGCCGGGCGCCTTGTTCGTGAAGTAGGCGTCCAGTTCGGTGAACGCGATCGGGAAGTCGTACGAACCCGTACAGATACCGAACATGCCCGCCGGATACTTGGTCGGATCGGCGGCCGCGTCGAAGGCGCCGTGATCGGCCGTCGTCGTCACTTTGAGCGCGGTGACCTTGCCGTCTTTATCGGCGCCGATCCGCACGTCCATGTGATAGTCGCGCGCGAAACCCGTCGTCGTGAGGTTTTCGGTGCGCGTCTCGATCCACTTCACGGGCACGCCGAGCACGATCGAGGCGACGGCGCTACAGACGTAGCCCGCGTAGACCGGCACCTTGTTGCCGAAGCCGCCGCCGATGTCGGGCGAGATCACGTGGATCTTATCTTCGGGGATGCCGGTGACGAGCGAGACGACGGTGCGGTGCGCGTGCGGCGCCTGCGAGGTCATGTAGAGCGTCAGCGTGCCGGTCGCGGCGTTCATGTCGGCCACGGAGCCGCACGGTTCGAGCGGCGCGGGGTGGCAGCGCTGAAAGTACACGCGTTCGTCGATCGTCACGGGCGAGGCGGCCAGCGCCGCGTCCGTCGCCGCGCGGTCGCCGACTTCCCAGTGGTAGATGTGGTTGGTCTTGTTCTCGCGGTCTTCGCGAACCAGCACCTTGTCGGTTTTGGCGTCGAACGGACTGACGACCGGGTCGAGCGGCTCGTACTCGATTTCGACGAGCTCCGCGCCGTCGGCGGCCGCTTCGCGCGAGGTCGCGATGACGGCGGCGACTTCCTGATATTGGTACAGCACCTTACCGACCGCCAAGACCATCTGCTTGTCGTAACCGTGAAAGGTCGGAATCCACGCCAAGCCCGCGCCCGCCAGGTCCTCGGCCGTGATGACGGCCTTGACTCCCGGAACGGCCAGCGCCGCGCTCTTGTCGATGCTGACGATGCGCGCGTGCGGATAGGTGCTGTGCACGATCGCGAGATAGTGCATGTTCGGCAGCACGATGTCGTCGATGTAGCGGCCTTTGCCCGCGATGAAGCGCGCGTCTTCCTTGCGCTTCATCGGGAGGCCCATGGCGTGCCGGGTGTCGGGCGTGGCTTCGGTCGTACTCAAGCGGTGAGGCTCCTTAGGAGGCGGCGGCCGGCTCGGCCATCGCGGCGGCGGCTTGCTGGACGGCTTTGACGATGTTGTTGTAACCCGTGCAGCGGCAGAGATTGCCGGAGAGCCCGTCGCGGATCTCGGCTTCGGTCGGGTTCGGATTGTGTTTGAGGAAGGCGATGGCGGTCGCCATCATGCCGGGCGTGCAGTACCCGCACTGCAGGCCGTGCTGATCGGAGAACGCCTGCTGCATCGGGTGCAGCGTGCCGCCGCTCTTGAGGCCCTCGATCGTCGTGATCGCGTGACCGTCGGCCATCACGGCGAACATGGTGCACGATTTGACGGCGCGATCGCCGTCGAGCAGGACGACGCAGCAGCCGCAGCTCGACGTGTCGCAGCCGACGTGCGTGCCCGTGAGCCCGAGGGTCTCGCGCAGGAAGTAGGCGAGCAGCGTCCTCGGTTCGACGTCGCGCTCGTACGGGGTGCCGTTGACGGTGACGGAAATTTTCACGCTACGTTCTCCATTTTCTGACCGAGGCGTTCGAGCGCTTTGCGCAGCGCCCGCTCGACGAGCACCGCGCTCATCTGTTTCTTGAAGGCGACCGTACCGCGGGTGTCCGCCATCGGATCCGCGGCGGAACGGGCTGCGTCGGCGGCGGCGGCGAGGGCTGCCGCGCTCGGGCGCGCGCCCGCGAGCGCCTGCTCCGCGCCGGTTACGCGAAACGCTTTGGGGCCGGCCGCGCCGAGCGCGACGGAGGCGGTCGCAATCGTGCCGTCTTCGCCGAGCGTCACGCGCACGGCGGCGGACGCGGTCGCGTAGTCGCCCACTTTGCGTTCGATCTTCAGATACGCGCCGGCCGTGCGGGCGGGCGGCGTCGGAAAGCGCACTTCGAGCGCCATCTCGCCTTCGTCGACCACCGTCGTGTACGAGTCTACGAGAAAATCGTCCATCGGCACGACTCGCGTGCCGCCGCTGCCGCGCACGACGACCGAGGCTCTGGCGGCGAGCGCCGCGACGGTCCAGTCGCCGGCCGGATCGTTGTGGCAGAGGCTGCCGACCACCGTCCCCATCTGGCGCACGACCGGGTCGGCCACGACCGCGCAGACGTCCGCCAATAACGGATACCTGCCCGAGCGCAGGAACGACGACGTCTCGAGCGCGTGATCGCGCGCGCAGGCGCCCAGCCGCAGTTCGCCGTCGCGTTCGTCGATGTAGTCGAGTTCGGCGATGCGGTTGATGTCGACGAGCACCGACGGCCGCGCGAGCCGGAAGCGCATCGCCGGAATCAGGCTTTGGCCGCCCGCCAGCACGCGCGCGTCGGAGCCGTGCTCGGCGAGCGCGGCGAACGCTTCGTCGGTCGCGCGCGCGGCAACGTACTCGAATGCGGCTGGGAACATCGCGGCCTCCTCAAATGGTAAGGGACCAAGCGGATTCCCGCGCGTACCCTGCTTTCCTGCGACGAAAGTCGGGAACATTTTCGCCGCGCTTGTCGTCAGCCGAGCGCGGCGACGGCTTCCGGCACGATGCGTCCGTCGAGCAGACCGATCGTGCGATCCGCGTAGCGGTTGAAGCGCGGATCGTGCGTGACCATCACGATCGTCGAGCCGTCGCGATGCAATTCGGCGAGCAGTTCCATCACGAGTTCGCCGTTCTTCGAATCGAGGTTGCCCGTCGGTTCGTCGGCGAGCAGCACCGCCGGTTCGCCCGCGATCGCGCGCGCCACCGCGACGCGCTGCTGCTGACCGCCCGAGAGCTGCGCGGGAAAATGGCGCGCGCGATGCGCGATCGCGACGCGGTCGAGCGCTTCCGCGACGCGCCGGCGGCGTTCGCCCGACGAAAGCCCGCGGTACGTCAGCGGCAACTCGACGTTCTCCGCTACCGTGAGATCGCCGATCAGATTGAAATTCTGAAAGATGAAGCCGATTTCGCGATTGCGGATGCGCGAACGTTCGCCCGGCTCGATACGCGCGACTTCGCGGCCGCCCAGCACGTACGAGCCGCTCGTCGGCGCGTCGAGCAGGCCGAGAATCGAGAGCAGCGTGGATTTTCCGCAGCCCGAGGGACCTTCGACGGCGACGTACTCGCCGCGCGCGATCGTGCAGAAGACGTCCGAGAGCGCGTGCGTTTCCACGTCGTCGGTGCGATAGATCTTGCCGATTCCGTGCAGTTCGATGAGCATATTTGCGTCGTTCCTCATTGGATGCGGAGTAGCGGGGCGTCGTAGGCGGACGTGTCGGAGACGATGACGGTGTCGCCGGCGGCGAGGCCGGCGAGGACTTGCACGCGGTCGAGGCTGCCGCCGGCGAGGCGGACGGTCGTGCGCGCCGCGTGCGCGCCGTCGGCGGTGAGCCGATAGAGCGCGATCGTGGTATCGTCGGCCGCGTTCGCGGGGCGCGCGATGGAGAGCGCGTCGCGCACGCGCGCGAGCTCGATCGTGCCGTCGACGGATTGATCGGGCCGCACGCTCGGGCGAACGGCCGTCAGCGTGACGTCGACCGGCACGACGCCGCTCTGCGCGGCGGGCGCGATGCGCGCCACCCGGCCCGTCAGGATACCGCTGCCGTTCGCGTCGATCGTCGCGGGCATGCCGGGCGCGATGCCGCGCACGTCGCTCTCGGCGACTTGCAGGACCGCCTTGAGGTCGCGAGCCGCGGCGACGCGCGCGATCTCGGTCCCGCTCTGCACGCGCTGGCCGCGCTCGACGGCGACGCTCTGCACGACGCCTGCGCTACCGGCGCGCACGACGAGCGTCGCGACCTGCGCGCGGCGCGCGTCGAGTTCGGCCTGCAACTGCGCGACGCGCGCGGCGGCCGCCGCGACTTTGGCCGAGGCGTCGGCCGCGCTCACGCCGATCTTGCGCTCGGCGATGCCGGCCAGACTGCGGTTCTCGTCCGCTTTGATCAGCGTTTCGCGGTAGGAGAGATCGCCGACGAGGCCGGATGCGTGCAGCGCGGTGTAGGAGCGCGCTTCTTCGTCGGCGCGCTTCGACTCGGCCAGCGCCGTGCGATAGGCGGCGTCCTCGTCGAGTTGCGCGGCCGACGCCTCTTCGCGCGCGCTGCGCAACTCTTCGCGGGCCGCATCGAGTTGCGCGCTCGCGTCGATCGCGGCGGCTTCCAAATCGGGATTGCTCAGCACCGCGATCGTGTCGCCCGCCGCGACGCGCGCGCCGGGGCGGATCGGCAGCTCGTCGACGACGCCGTCGGCCGCCGTGGCTACGACTTGGACGTGATCGGGCACGAGCGTTCCGGCCGCACGTACCGCGCGCACGAGCGGCCCGCGGCGCGCGACGTCGACCAAGAGCGTCGCGCGTTCGACGACCGGCACGCGCTCGGCGCGCGAGAAGAGCGAGGGCGCCGCGAAGAACGCAACCGCGACGAGCGCCACGCTTGCCGCGGCGTAGAGCGCGTACCGTAGCGCGACGGTGCGGCGCGGCGTCGCGCGCACGATATCCATGCTATTCGTACCGCAGCGCGACGGCCGGATCGACGCGGGTCGCGCGGCTTGCGGGAACGAGCGCGGCGGCGAAGGCGGCGAGCGCCATCGTCGCGGCGACCAGGCCGAACGTCAGCGGATCGAGCGGCGCCACGTCGTAGAGCTGGTTCGCGAGCAGCCGCGTCGAGAAGGCGGCCACGAGCAGCCCCGCGATCACGCCAGCGGCGACGAGCCGCATCGCGGTCGCCACCGCGCTGCGGATCACTTGCGACGCTTTCGCACCGAGCGCCATGCGCACCCCGAACTCGTGCGTCCGCGTCGCCACGCCGTACGAAACCACCGCGTAAATGCCGGCGAGCGAGAGCACCAGCGCCACGAGCGCGAGCGAACCGAGCGTGGCGGCGGCAAGCCGCGTTTGAGCGGTGTCGTCGGCGAGATAACTCTCGAAGGTGCGCACGCGCGGCGGCGCGACCAGCGGGTCGAGCGACGCGAAGATCTTGGCGAGATCGCTCGCGCCGACGGCACCGGGCCGGGCGCGGATCAGCAGCAACACGTTCGGCGTCGCGACGTCGCCGATGGGGACGTACACCATCGGTTCCACCGGCGTCGCGTACGACGTACGCGCATCGCCTACGACGCCGACGATCGCCGTGCGTTCCTGGGCGCCCGCATCGTTGCCCAGTCCCAGGATCAGCCGTTTGCCGAGCGGGCTGCGCCCGGCGAAAAACTTACGCGCGAAGGCTTCGTTGACGACGCAGACGCGCGCGTCGCCGAGGTCGGCGCGAGCGAGCGCGCGGCCCGTCACGAGCGGCTGGCGCAGCGTGCGGAAGTAGTCGGGCTCGATCACGTTAAACTGCGCGTCGGGCGATTCGCCCGGCGGCGCGATGTGGTCGGCCAAGTCGAAACCGAGGCCGAAGGTGCGTCGCGTGAACGGCGCCGAGTAGCTCCAGGCGACCGAATCGACGCCGGGCAGCGCTCGCACGCGTGCGGCGACGTGCTCTTGGAAAGCGCGGACGGCGGGTGCGGCGCTCGGCCGCATCTGCGCGTTGGCGACGAGGACGCCGCGCGGGTCGAAGCCCAGGGGCTGCGACGTCAGCGCGAGATAGCTGCGCAGCACGAGCCCCGACGAGACGACGAGCGCGAGCGTCAGCGCCACTTCGGCGATCACGAGCGCGCCGCGCGCGCGGCCGCCGCGGCTCGCGTCGCCGCCGCGCCCCGCGGCCTTGAGGCCTTCCGCGACGCCTCGCCGCGACAGCGTGAGCGCGGGCGCGGCGCCCGCGACGATCGTGCACAGCGCGACGATCGCGGCCGTGTAGAGCGCGGCGATCCCGTCGAAACGGATGTCGGCAACGCGCGGGACGCCGACGGGATGCGCGGCCACGAAGGTTCGCACCGCAAGCGCCGCGAGCGCGCTGCCGAGCACGCCGCCGATCGCGGCGAACGCGAACGTTTCGACCAGCAGCTGCGTGACGAGCCGGCCGCGCGAAGCGCCGACGGCCGTGCGGATCGCGAATTCGCGATCGCGCGAAGCCGCGCGGCTCAGGAGCAGGTTCGCGACGTTCGCGCAGGCCACGAGCAGCACGCCCGCGACGGCCGCGAAGATCGCGATCAGCAGCGGCCGCACGTCCCCGACGATGCGCTCGGACGCGGCGACCGTCGCGACGCCGAAGTGCTTGTCGTCGACGTCGCGGCTCGCCATCTGCGCGAAGAGCGCGCTCAATTCGGCGCGTGCCGAGGCCTCGGCGATCCCGGGCCGCAAGCGCGCGATGCCTTGGAAGTAGTGCGCGCCGCGGCTGTAGCGCGGCTCGCCGGAACGGGCGTCGAGCGGCACCCAGAAGTCGACGTCTTCGAGTTCGCGATCGTCGAAGTTGGGCTGACGTACGCTCGCCGGAACGACGCCGAGCACGCGGAAGGTGCTGCCGTCCAGCACGATCGTCTTACCGACGGCTTTCGGATCGGCGTTGAAGGCGCTGCGCCAAAGCGATTCGGAAATGACGACGGTCGCCGCCGCGCCCGGCCGCGCGTCGGCGGCCACGAACGTGCGGCCGAGCAGCGGCCGCACGCCGAGCACGTCGAACAGCGCGGTCGTCGTCGTGACGCCGGGCAGCCGGATCGCGGGGCCGCGGCCCGTCAGCGTTCCCGAACGCGGCGCGAAGGCGGCGAACGATTCGAAGCTGCGCGCGCGTTCGCTCAGATCGCGAAAGTCGGGAAGCGAGAGCGAGAACGGCAGCCCTTGGTTCGTGCCGGTCACGGCGACGAGGCGGCCCGGCTCGGGATACGGCAACGGCGCGAGCACGACGCCGCGCAGGATGCTGAACACGGTGACGTTGGCCGCGATCGCGAGCGTCAGCGTCGTGATGACGATGGCTGCGAAGGGCGGCGTCTTGCGCAGCGAGCGGACGGCATAGAGCAGGTCGCGAAAAATCATGGCGGTGCATTCTCGGAAGGCGACGAGTAAGAGATCGGCATACGCGCCGAAAGCGAAGACGAGCGCGCCGAACGCGCCGTGCACGCGCAGTTCGTCCCGCAGGCCGTCGGCGAAATCTCGCCGCATCGCGGCGCCGTATTCGCGGCGGAACTCCACGGGGCAGACGAACTGCAAGATGCCGAACAGCGAACGGAGCGCGTTCATGCGAATCAGCCGACGGCGAGCGCCGGCAGCAGCCGCCGTTGCCGCGCGACGGCGACCAAGTCGTCGAGGCGTTCGGCTTCGGCTTGCGCGATGCGCCGGCCGCGCGGCGTCAGGCGGTAGGTGCGCCGCCGCTCGCGGTCGTCGTCGTCGGCGTTTTCGGTTTCGGCGATCCAGCCGTCGACGGTCAACTGTTTGATCGAACGGTAGAGCGTGCCGGGGCCGAGCCGCACGGTCCCGGCCGTCTGCTCTTCGACTTCCTTGGCGATCGCGTAGCCGTGACGCTCGCCGCCCGCGAGCGCGAGCAAGATGTAGAAGGTCGCGGCGCCGAGCGGCAGCGACGCACGGGGATCGAAGGCGCCGTTGCCGCTCATCCGAGCTTCGGACCCCAGCCGCCGAAGGTGTCCGTGCCGCGCGAGCGCGGTCGGAGGATCTCGGAACGCCGCTCGGCGGGATCGGCCGCGTGCGAGGGGTCGCGCGGGGCGGTGAGTTTGCGGTCGTGATGCATGGCGTTCGCTCCGTTCCGGCTATATCTGAAATGATTATATCCAAAACGGATATAAAGTCAACCCTCCCCGCCGGCCGGGCGCGGCGCGCGTGAAACCCCGCGTTCCAGGGCGAGCGTCGAGAGAAGCATGGCCGCTTTTTGCACGCTCGAGGTCGCGGACGCGGTCGCGACGCTCACCCTCGCCAACCCCGCCAAACGCAACGCGCTGTCGCTGCCGGCGATGAACGAACTGATCGCCGCGTTCGAGGGCATCGGCCGCGACCCGTGCGTCCGCGCGGTCGTGCTGCGCGCGCTCGGACCCGCGTTCAGCGCCGGCCACGATTTGCGCGAAGTCGGCGAGGCGGGCTCGGAACGCGACCTCGCGTACCTGCAGTCGATCTTCGACGTCTGCGTGCGGCTGATGGCGGTCGTGCAAGCGATTCCGCAGCCCGTGATCGCGGAAGTCGCCGGCGTCGCGACGGCGGCCGGGTGCCAACTCGTCGCCACCTGCGATCTCGCCGTCGCTTCGAGCGACGCGACGTTCGCGACGCCCGGCGTGAAGATCGGCTTGTTCTGCACGACGCCGATGGTGGCGCTCACGCGCGCGATCGGCCCCAAGCGCGCGATGCTGATGCTGCTGACGGGCGACCCGATCGACGCGCATACGGCCGAACGCTGGGGACTGGTCAATCGCGTCGTCGCGCCCGCAGATCTCGCGGCCGAAACGCGCGCGCTCGCCGCCAAAATCGCGGCCGCGAGTGCGTCCGTGGTCGGCATCGGCAAAGCGGCGTTCTACCGCCAGATCGAGCTCGACCAAACCGCCGCGTACGCCTACGCGAAGGACGTCATGGCGCGTAATGCCTTGGAGGCCGACGCGGGCGAAGGGATCGCCGCGTTCTTGGCGCGCCGCGAGCCCGCCTGGACGACGTAGCCTCGTGACGCAGCTGCTCGCCGGCGTCACGACGACGCTCGGCTTCGTGTGGGATAGCCTGTACGGGTTGATCTTCGGCTTCCTGATCTCTGCGATCGCGCAGGTTGTCTTTTCGCGCGGCGCGATGGAACGCGCGCTCGGGCCGAATCTGCGCGGCTATCTGAGCGGCACCGCCTTCGGCATCGTCGCGTCCGCCTGCTCGTACGGCGCGGCCGCCGCGGCGCGCGGCTTCTATCAGAAGGGCGCGGACGCGCGCAGCGTGTTCGCCTTCACCATCGCGTCGACGAACATGAACGTCGCGATCCTCATCATGTTCTGGGCGATGCTCGGCTGGCAGTTCGCGTTCGCGGAGTTCTTCGGCGGCGCGATCATCATCGCCGTGGTCGTGGCCGGCATGCCGCTCTTCTTGAAGGCGGACGAACTTCGCACCGCGGCGCCGCCGGCGGACGCGCGCCCCGCGCGCGTGAGCGAATGCCTGCAGTGCGGCATGGACGGCGAGCCGGGGCACGCGGTCGAACACGAGGGCACGACGTACTTGTTTTGCGGCGCGCGGCACGAAGCGCAGTTTCGCGCCGACCCGGCGGCCGTATTAGCCGCGGCGAAAAGCGAAAGCGAAACGTCGCCCGGCCTCGCGGCGCTGCGCGAACGGTCCACCTGGCGCGCGGTCCTCGCGACGATGCTGGCCGACGTCGAAATGCTGCGCAGCGAACTGATCTTCGGCTTTGCGGTCGCGGGCTTCGCGGCGGCGCTGATTCCGGCGCACCTCTTATCGGGAGCGCTGCGGGCCGTCGGCGCCGTGCCGCTCTTCGGCTACCCGCTGCTGCTCGCGACGGGGTTGCTGCTGGCCGTCGTCACCTTCGTGTGCTCGATGGGCAACGTCCCGATCGCGCGCTACCTGGCGAGCGCCGGGATTCCGCTCGGCGCGAATACCACGTTCGTTTACGGCGACTTGCTGATCCCGCCGCTGGTGGGGATCTACCGCAAGTCGTTTCCGCCGCGCGTCGTGTGGACGTTCCTCGGGCTCTTCGTCGCGGGCGCCATGCTCGCGGGCTTCGTCATGGACGTGACGGTCGGCCGCACGTTCGGCGGGGCGCTTGCCATGGGCTCGATGGCGTTCTCCGATCGCTTCACGCCCGTCGCCAACGTCGTCGCGCTGCTCGCGCTCGGCGCCGCGATCGCGTTCGCCCGCGAATGGCGCAGTCCGCGCGTCGAGTCGGCGAGTTCGTCGTAGAGCCCCGCGAGACGCGGCGCGACCAGCGCCTGCAGTCGTTCGGGTTCGGCCAAGAACGCGTCGTGACCGTGCTCGGACTCCAACTCGAGATAGACGCTGTCCGCGCCGTCGCGCGCGAAGCGTTCGGCGGCGGCGCGCACGTAGTGCGGTAGGAAGAGCCAGTCGCTCGTGATGCCGACGAACGTCAGTTGCGGATGCGGCGGCGCGAGCGTCCGGTCGCGCGTGTCGAAGAGGTCCATCGCGCGCGTCAGCGCGAGATACGCCGCGGGGTCCATGCGCTCGGCGAACGTCGCGCCCTGCCGGTCGAGGTAGCCCTCGACGTCGAACCGGTCGCCGGCGCGTTTGGTCGGATCGCCGCCGCCGCGATCGAAGCGCCGGTCGTGGCGCTCTGCCAAGAGCGCGTCCGACTTGTAGGTCAGCATCGCGATCTTGCGCGCGAGCGCGATCCCTTCGCGGGGCGTGCGCGCGATGCGAATCGCTTCGCGCGCGACGGCGTTGAGCGCGATGCCCATCGCGGCGAAGCGGTCGTACGCGCCGATCGCGATCGCGCGGTCGACGTGCGCGGGCGCTTCGAGCGCCCACGCCAAAGCCTGCATGCCGCCGAGCGAGCCGCCCACGACGGCCGCCAAACGCGCGAAGCCGAGCAGCCCGAGCGCTTCGCGCTGCGCGCGCACGATGTCGAACACCGAGACGAGCGGAAAGCGTTCGCCGTAGGGCGCCCCGTCCGCGGCGAGCGACGCCGGCCCCGTCGACCCGTAACAGCTGCCGAGCGCGTTGACGCAGACGAGCGCCAGCACGTTCGTGTCGAGCAGTTTGCCCGGGCCCGCGAGCCCGCCCCACCACTCGAGCACGCGCGACGAGCCGGTCAGCGCGTGCGTCACGAGCACGAGGTTGACGCCGTCCGGACGCGGCTCGCCGTAGACGCTGACGCGCTGCACGACGTTCTGCAGCGACGCGCCGCAGTCGAGCGCGAGCGTCCCGATCGGGACGTCGCGCTCGAAATCCGGTGCGGTCGCGGCGCTCAGACGCCCGCCGGCTCGCGCGGCGCGGCCGTTTCGCGCGCGCCTTCGAGCGCCTGCGCGAGGTCGGCGATGATGTCGTGCGGATCCTCGATGCCGACCGAGAGCCGCACCATGTCCTCGGTCACGCCGGCTTCGATCTGCTGCACGACGTTGAGTTGCTGGTGCGTCGTCGTCGACGGGTGGATGACGAGCGACTTCGCGTCGCCCACGTTGGCGAGCAGCGAGAAGAGTTTGAGCCGGTCGATCAACGCCTTCGCCGCCGGCGCCCCGCCCTTGACGCCGAAGGTGAGGATCGCTCCCGCGCCTTTCGGCAAGTATTTTTTGGCGCGCGCGTGCGAGTGGTGGTCGCCGAGTCCGGGATACGAAACCCACGTCACCTCGTCGCGCGATTGCAGGAACCGCGCCACGGCGAGCGCGTTGCTCGAATGCTTCTCCATGCGCAACCCGAGCGTCTCGAGACCCTGCAGCAGCAGCCACGAGTTGAAGGGCGAGATCGCCGCGCCGAGATCGCGCAGCAGTTGCACGCGCGCCTTGATGATGTACGCGAGGCTGCCGAACGACGCGACGTAACGCACGCCGTGGTACGACGGATCGGGTTCGGTGAACTCCGGGAACTTGCCCGACGCGGCCCAATCGAAGTTGCCGCCGTCGACGAGCAGGCCGCCGATCGACGTGCCGTGGCCGCCGATGAACTTGGTCGCCGAGTGCACGACGACGTTCGCGCCCCACTCGAACGGTCGCAGCAGGTACGGCGTCGCGAGCGTGCTGTCGACCACGAGCGGAATCTTCGCGTCGCGCGCTACCCCCGCGACGGCTTCGATGTCGAGCACGTCGACTTTGGGATTGCCGATCGTCTCGGCGAACAGCGCCTTCGTATTGGGGCGGATCGCGTTTTTGAAGTTCTCGGGCTTAGCCGGATCGACCAGCGTGATCTCCAGACCGAACTTGGGCAGCGTGTGCACGAACGCGCTGTAGGTGCCGCCGTAGAGCGACGCCGAGGCGACGACGTGGTCGCCCGCGCGCGCCAGGTTCAGCAGCGCGTAAACGTTCGCGGCCTGGCCGCTGGCGAGCGCGAGCGCGCCGACGCCGCCTTCGAGCGCGGCGATGCGCTGCTCGAGCACGTCGCTCGTGGGATTCATGATGCGCGTGTAGATGTTCCCGAACTCTTGCAAAGCGAAGAGCCGCCCCGCGTGTTCGGCGTCGTCGAACGTGTACGACGTCGTCTGGTAAATGGGGACCGCGCGCGATTTCGTGTGCGGATCGCCCGCGTGGCCGCCGTGCACGGCGGTGGTGTCGAAACGGAACTCGCTCTCTGACATGGTTCGAACTCCTACGCGTGAGCGGGAACGGGGGGAAGGGGGAGGGGCGCGACCGCGACGTCTTCCCAGAGCGGGATGACGCTCGCGACGCGGACGTGGCGCGCGCGCGCGAGCGGCGCGATGCGGCGCGCGCCCAAGACGTCGATGGAACCCGTGAGGATCGCGGGCAAGCCGTCGAGCGGTGCGGCGGAGATGCCGTCGGCAAGGAGCGCTTCGCAGGCCGGGCGCACATCGCCGAGCGTTTCGAGGCGCACCACGCGGCGCAACGGAATCGCCGGTTCGACGCCGCCGCCCGCCACGGGAACGAGCGTCGCGTCGGCGGTCGCGACGCCGGCGTTGCGGCCTGCGGCGATGCGCCGCAGCACCGCGACCACGTCGCCGACGACGGCCGATGCGGTCGGGTCGCTGCCGGCGCCGGTCCCCGCGAACGTGAGCGAGCCCGAACTCCGGCCCGTGACGCGGATGCAGTTTTGCGGCCCGGCGGGCTGCGCGAAGGGATGCTCCGCCGCCACGAACGCGGGTGAAACGAGCGACGCGTCGGCACGCGCGCAGGCGATCAGTTTCAAGCGCCAGCCCGCGCGTTTGGCAAGCGACAGATCCTCGCGCACGAGCCCGGTGATGCCGGTGCGCGGGATGTCGCTCGTGACGAGCCCGCGGCGGAACGCGAGCTGCGCGAGAATGGCGAGTTTGTGCGCCGCGTCGATGCCCTCGACGTCGCTTGCCGGATCCGCTTCGGCGAAACCCAGCCGCTGCGCGCGTTCGAGCGCGCTCGCGTACGTCGCGCCGCCGGCCATCTCGGAGAGGATGAAGTTCGTCGTGCCGTTGAGCACGCCGCCGACTTCGAGGATGTCTTCGCCCGCGAGCGATTCCGCGATCGTGCGCACGATCGGAATCGCGCCGCCGACGGCCGCTTCGTACGCGATCGTCACGCCGCGCGCGTGCGCGAGCGCGCGCAACTCCGGGCCGCGCGTCGCGAGCAGATCTTTGTTGGCGGTGACGACGTGCTTGCCCGATTCGAGCGCGGCCACGACGAGCTCCGCCGCGGCGCCGGTGCCGCCGATGCACTCGATCACGACGTCGATCGTGGGATCGTCGACGAGCGCGCGCGCGTTTTCGCTAAAGAGCACGGGCGGAATTTCCGCCGGGCGCGGCTTCGCGAGCGAGCGCACCGCGATGCCCGCGAGCCAGTAGTCCACGCCGCTGCGGGCCGGGACCGACGACGTCGAGTTGACGAGGAGCCGCGCGACGCCGCTGCCCACCGTGCCGCACCCTAAGAGGGCGATGCGGACGTCACGGCCGGGGAGGGGGCGTTCCGCGTGCGCTGGGTGAGTGAGCGACAAGCGAGTACACCGTAAATTTTCGGGGCGGGCAGTTAAGTTCGCCCACTATACCGAACCCGCCGCCGGTGCGTCAAGCGCGCGAATCGGCACGGAACATCGTGCGCCTCCCCTCGGGAGGCGCGTTGCACGTGTGGGGCCCGGCGGGCGCGGCGCCCGTGCTGTTCTATCACGGCGTCGGCGGCGGCGCTTGGTCGTGGCAGCCGCAACTCGAAGCGCTCGCCGCGAGCCGGCGCTGCTACGCGTGGGAAGCGCGCGGTCACGGGCTCGCGCGCAGCGTCGCCGACGCCGGGCTCGGCGATTACTACGAAGACGCGCTCGAAGCGCTCGACGCCGTGGCGGCCGCGGGCGGGCCCGCCTTCGTCGCGGGACACTCGATGGGCGGCCTGCTTGCGCTCGCCGTCGCGGCCGAACGCGCCGCGAGCGTGCGCGGTGCGATTTTGGTCGATCCCGTCTACGCTCCGAACGGCGGCGCGCACGCCGGGCCCGTGACGGCGGCGCTGGCGCGGCGAGCGATCGCGCCGCTGGTCGGCTCGATTCTGCGCGACGGCCCGGTCGCGCGTGCGGTGTCGCGCGCCGTCTTCGTGGGCTCGTTCGTCGAGCGGAGCGCCATGGAACGCGCCTGGCGGCGCCAGCGCACGCAGGTCCCGGTGGAATATCCGAAGATGATGTACGAGGCGTTCGACGGTCCGTCGCGTTTTCCGAATCGCGCGTTCGCGCGCGAACTCGGCTGCCCGGCGCTGCTGCTCGAACCCGAGGCAAACGGGAAGCCTCGTTTCGCCCAACTGGTCGCCGAATTGCGCGAGCGCCTCGGCGAACGCTTCACGCACCGAGCCGTCGCCGGAGGACACTATCTGCAACTGGACCGCTCCGCCGCGGAGGTCACGCGCGCGATCGAGGACTTCGTAAGCCGATGGTAGCCATGAGCGCGCCGCGGCGCTACCGCACGATTCTCTCGCTGTTGCTCGCGCTCGGGCTGCTGGCGGCGTTGTACGTGGCGGCCGTGCGCGAGCGCAAAGAGCTCGGTTCGCGGCGCGTCGAGATCGCGATGGACTATCAGGATTTCGCGGCGCTCGCGCAATCCTACGGCTACGATCAGGAACAGTTCCTCATCGCCCTGCGGCGCGCCGGCCTGACTTCGCTTGCGGTCTCGGAAGAGTTGGGCGCGAACGTCGATTCCGGCACGAACGCCCTCGTGCTGCCCGGCCAGCAGTTGATCGCCCAAGCGAAACTCGGCCCGCTTAGAAATGCGACGCTTGCGGCGCTGGCCCGCCGCGGCGCGCTCTCGGCCGCCGACTTGTACCTGGTCGCCTTCGACCGAAGCGACGCCGCGCGCTACCGGCGCACGCTCGTCCAGCATCTCGGTCCGCACGCGGTGAGCACGATCGTTGCGCCCGGCGCGACGATCCTCGCGATCAAGTCGCAGATCGACTACTTCAACACGCTGGGCCTCGGCTTGCCCGCCGAACCGCTCGCGCTCGCACGCACGCTGCAGTTATTCCTCGTGCCTCGCGTGCAGAACGACGAGCGCTTCGGCGCCGCGGAGATCGACCAAATATTCGCGAGTTTCAAGGAGCGCGAACGCCCCACGACGGTCGTGTTCTTCGGTCAGCGCAACGAAGTGCTCGGCTTCCCGGACCACCTCGACGACACCGCCGCCGCGTTCGAAAGGACGGGCCTGAATTTCGGCTCGATCGAAACCTACGATAAGAACCAAATTCAAAAAGGCAACGACGGCCTCGCCGAAAAGGCGATCGAGCGCACGACGCGCGTGCAGGCCATCTCGAAGACCGAACTCGACAAGCTCGATTTCGACACGGTCGTCGCGCGCTATCTGCTCGGAGTGCGCGAGCGCAACGTGCGCGTCGTCTACCTGCGGCCCTTCCTGCACGAGCAGAACGGCATGTCGCTCGAGAAAACCAACGTGGAGATGGTCCGGCAAATCGCGACCGGCCTCGTCGCGCGCGGTTTCAAACTCGGCCGCGCCACGCCGGTGCCGGGTTTCCGGATCGACCCGTTCGTCGTCGCGCTCGTCTCGCTCGCGGTGCCGGCCATCGTGATGCTGCTCTTCGAAGCGTTCGGGATGCGCCGCTCGCAGTTCGCGTATCTCGCTTTCGGGCTCGACGCGCTGCTGCTTGCGGGCGGCTACGTTTCGCACCACGATCTGCTCGCGCGCAAACTGCTCGCGCTGCTCGGCGCCATCGCCTTCGCGACGATGGGCGTGGTCGCGATCCCGCGCGCCTTTACGGCGCCCCCGCCCGCGGGCTTCGGCGCGGGCGTGCTCGCGGGGCTGCGGACGCTCGGCGTCGCGACGGCCTTCGCGCTTGCGGGGGCGCTCGTGGTCGTGGGCCTGGTGAGCACGCCGTTACTGATGGAAGAGATCGATCGCTTCGCCGGCGTGAAGGCCGTGATCGTGCTGCCGCCGCTGATCGCGTTCGCACTCTACGTGTATACGCGCCGCTTCGGCAACGAACCGCCCGGCGTCGCGTCGAGCGCGCTCGCGCCCGTGCGCGTGTACCAGCTCGCCGCGCTCGCGCTGCTGGCGGCCGCCGCGTTCGTGTACGTGTCGCGCAGCGGGAACCAAAGCGACGTTTCGCCTTCGGCCTTCGAACTGGCGCTGCGTTCCAATTTGACGGCGGTGCTCGGCGTGCGGCCGCGTTTCAAAGAGTTCGCCATCGGCTTTCCGCTGATGATGCTGCTGCCGGTGTTGCGCCTCGAACACCGCCGCCTGACCGGCTGGCTGTTCGCGATCGGCATCGCGATCGGGACGTCGGACGTGGTCGACACGTTCTCGCACCTGCACACGCCGCTGGTCGCGTCGCTGACGCGCGTCGTCAACGGCGCGGTGCTCGGCATCGTGCTCGGCATCGTCGCGATCGCGATCTACCGGGCGCTCGACGCGCGGGCGATCGCGGCGGTCGAGCGGCGCCGCCGTTTGCGCGCGCTCTAGCGGCGCGCGCGGCGTGCGCTTCCTGATCAGCGGGTACTACGGCTTCGGCAACGTCGGCGACGAAGCGCTGCTGCAGATCCTGGTCGCGCAGCTGAAGACGCGCTACCCGCTGGCCGCGATCGACGCGCTCTCCGCGACGCCGGACGAAACGGCGCACGAACTCGGCATCGCCGCGACGCCGCGCTGGGATCAGGGCGCCGTGCGCGACGCGATCGCGGCGGCAGACGTCGTGCTCTCGGGCGGCGGCGGACTCTTTCAAAACGCGACGAGCCTCAAGAGCCTGCTCTACTACGCGGGCATCGTGCGCGCCGCGCTGCGGGCGGGGAAGAAGACGATGGTTTTCGCGCAGTCGGTCGGGCCGCTCGATTTTTTCGGGAAGCAGGCGCTGCGCGAGTGTTGCAAGGGACTGACGCTCGCGACGGTGCGCGACGAGCGTTCGCGCGCGCTGCTCGCGCCGCTCGTGCCGACGGCCGAGGTCGTGCGCACGGCCGACCTCGCGTTTCTCTACGATCCGCCGGAACCGCCGCCCGATCTCGCGGACGCCGGCCTCGGCGCGGCGAGCGATCCGCTGGTGCTGGTCTGCGCGCGCAAGACGGCGCACTTCAACGACGGCGTCGCGGTGCTCGCGGCGGCCGTCGACCGGCTGACCGAGCGCTACGGCGCGCGCGTCGCCTTCGTGCCCTTCGGCGGAACGCCCGATGCGGAAGCCGCGACGGCGATCATCCGCAAGTGCCGCACCAAGCCGATGCTCGTGGCGCTCGACGGCGTGGACGAGATCGCGGCGGCGATCGCGCGGGCCCGGTTCGTCGTCGGCGTGCGGCTGCACGCGCTCATCTTCGCGATTCGCTTCGGCGTGCCGTTCCTGTACGTGCCGTACGATCCCAAGGTGAGCGGTCTGATCGACGACGTGCGCTACCCGCTCGACCCGCTCTGGGCGCCCGGCGCGCGCACGGCGCCCGGCCGGACGGAGGCGCTCGTCGACGACGCCTGGAGCCGCCGCGACGAGCTCGCCGTGCGGCTCGCGCGCGCGAGCGCCGAGCAACGCGGCCTCGCCGAGCGCAATTTCGAGGTGCTCGCCGAGCTGATGCGCTAGGTTCCCGCGCCGGGGGACCGCGCCCGGTCGCCCGGCGAACAGGTCACGTTCATGTCTTCGAACGACACGCTCGCAAGCGATTACCGCGCGACGCTCAATTTGCCGACAACCGATTTCCCGATGCGCGGCGAATTGCCCAAGCGCGAGCCGGAGCGCGTCGCGTGGTGGCGCGAACGCGGCACCTACGAGCGGCGTCTGGCCGCCAACAAGGGCAACCGGCAGTGGATCCTGCACGACGGGCCGCCATACGCCAACGGCGAGCTGCACATGGGGCATTTCCTCAACCGCGTGCTCAAGGACGTGTTCGTCAAAGTGCACCTGCTGGCGGGCGCCGAGGCGATCTTCGTCCCGGGCTGGGACATGCACGGCTTGCCGATCGAGTTCGAGACCCTCAAGCACCTGGGTCTCGATTTTCACAAGATCGACCCGATCGAATTGCGGGCGAAATGCCGCGAGCGCGCCTTGCACTGGCTCGACATCCAGCGCGAGACGATCCTGCGCATGGGCGTGCTCGGCGATTACGCGCATCCCTATCGCACGATCGATAAGGAATTCGAAGCGACGATCGTCGACACGCTCGCCGATCTCGCGGCCGCGGGCCAACTCTACAAGGGCCTGCGCGCGACGCTGTGGTGCATCAAGGACGAAACCGCGCTCGCCGAAGCGGAAATCGAGTACAAGGACCGCGTCTCGCCGTCCATCTACGTGCGCTTCACGGCGAACGCCGAGCAGCGCGCAGATATCTTGCAGCGGCTCGGCATAGCGGACGCGGGCGGCGCGCCGCTCTCGATTCTCATTTGGACGACGACGCCGTGGACGCTGCCGGCGAACGTCGCGGTCGCGTTAAAAGCCGATGCGTCGTACGGCGTCTATCGCCGCGGCGACGAACTGCTGCTGCTCGCCGACGAACGCTCGGGCGTGCTCGCACGCGACGTCGCGGAGGAACCCGTGCGTGTGGGCGGCGGACTCGGCACGGCGCTCGTCGGCGCCAAGGTGCGCCATCCGTTCGCCGAGCGCGACTCGCTCGTCGTCAGCGCGGAGTACGTCGAACTCGATACGGGCACGGGCGCCGTGCACACCGCGCCCGGCCACGGTGCCGACGACTTCGACACCGGTTTGCGCTTCGGATTGCCGGTGCTCAACCCGGTCGACGGCACGGGCCATTTCACCGCGGAAGCCGGCCCGTACGCGGGCAAGCAAATCTTCGAGGCGAATGCCGACATCGTCGCCGATCTGCTCGCGAGCGGCAAACTCTTCGCGCGCGACGACTTCGCGCATTCGTATCCGCACTGCTGGCGTTGCAAGAATCCGGTGATCTTCCGGGCGACCGCGCAATGGTTCATCGCGCTCGACGTCAACCGCTTGCGCAAGCGCATCGCCGAGAAGGTTCCGAGCGTCTCGTGGACGCCCGCCTGGGGCGAGCAGCGCATGTTGCAGACGATCGAGAACCATCCGGAGTGGTGCGTCTCGAGGCAGCGGACGTGGGGCACGCCGATCCCGGCCGTCGTCTGCCGTGCCTGCAACGAATCGATCCTCGATCCCGACGTCGCGCGTACGGTCGCGGTCGCGTTCCGCGAGCGCGGCGGCGAAGATCGCAACGCCTCGGACCTGTGGTGGACGGAACCCGTCGAAACGTTTCTGCCCGAGAACTTCGCGTGCCCGAAGTGCGGCGGCCGCGCGTTCGATAAAGAGCACAACATCGTCGACATCTGGTTCGAATCGGGCGTGACGCACCGCGCCGTGCTGCGGCCGCGCGGCATGCACTGGCCCGCCGATCTGTATTTGGAAGGCAGCGACCAATACCGCGGCTGGCTGCGCAGCAACCTCATCACCGCGATCGCCACCGCCGGCGCGCCGCCGTACAAGGCCGTCGTGACGACGGGCTGGGTCGTCGATGCCGAGGGCCGCGCGATGCACAAGTCGACCGGCAACTACCTCGGCGCGCAAGAGGCAATGGCCACCTACGGCGCCGACGTGCTGCGGCTGTGGGTGGCGTCGGTCGAGTTCACCGCGGACATGCGGCTCGGCGAGACGATGCTCAAAACGGTCGCGAGCGTCTATCGCAACCTGCGCAACCGGCTCAAGATGCTGCTCGGACTCATCGCCGACTTCACGCCCGCGGAGCGCGTGCCGCGCGACGAACTCGAACCGATCGACCGGCTCGCGCTCGCGAAACTCGACGACGTGGTGCGGCGCGTGGTCGACGCGTACACGAGCTACCGCCTGCACGACGTCTACCTCGCGCTGATCGATTACGACACGGCGGACCTTTCGAGCTTCTACGTCGACGTGCTCAAGGATCCGCTCTACTCGGGCGCGCGGACCGGCCGGCGCCGCAAGTCCGCGCAAACGGCGATCGCGACGATTCTCGAAACGCTCTGCGTGCTGCTCGCGCCGCTCCTGTCGTTCACGGCGGAAGAAGCGTGGCAATATCTGCCGGAGCCGCTCAAAGCGGGCCGCGAAAGCGTGTTCGACCTCGTGCTGCCCTCCGGCAGCCTGCGCGGCGCGGCCGAAGCGGCCGAGATCGAGTTGTGGGAAACGCTCAAACGGCTGCGCACCATCGTCGCGGCGAGTGACGGCGAACGCGATTTCGCGTTGCAGGCCCGAGTTTCGGCCGCGCCCGACGTAGCGGCGAAGCTCGCGACGCTCGGCGACAACCTGCGCGAAGCGCTCGTGGTCTCAGCGCTCGAACTGCACGCCGATCCGGCAATGGCCAACGATCAGCCGCGCGTGGAACTGCGCGCGGCCGACGGCCACAAGTGCGCGCGCTGCCGCAAGACGCTGCCGCTGTCGGGCGATCCGCTGCATCCGACCTTGTGCGCGCCGTGCGCGGAGATCGTGCGGACGTTTGACTGACACGAACCGCATCTGACGGTTACCGCGGCGTCACGCCGCGGTAACCGCCGCCGCCTACGCTCGCGCCATGGACGGAATCGAACTGATGGCGACGGCGATGCGCGCCGCGCAGGCGCGGCTCGACGTGAGCGCCTCGAATTTGGCGAACGTGTCGAGCGCGGGTTTTCAGAAGCGCGTGGCTCGCGCCGCGCTGACGTCGCGGGGCCTCGTGACGAGCGCGCGCGTCGACCCGACGCCGGGCCCGCTCGAACGCACCGGGCGCACGTTCGACCTCGCCGTCGCCGGCGGCGGGCATTTTTTCGTGCGCGATGCGAGCGGCGGCGTCGTCGCGGAGCGCTCGGCGTCGTTCGTTCGTAACGCTCGCGGGAACCTCACCGACGCGGCGGGCCGGCTGCTGCTCAGCGCGCAGGGCCCGCTCGCCGTTTCTCCGGACGCGACGATCGACGCGCGCGGCAGCGTCCGCGACCGTAATGGCGCGGAGGTGGGCCGCGTGCGCCTGCAGCCCGGCACCGAATTGCAGAGCGGATTTCTCGAGCGTGCCAACGTCGACGCGGTGCGCGAGATGGTCGACGTCATGGGCGCGCAGCGCGCGTTCGAGACCGCCGAGAAGACGCTCGCCGCGCTCGACGAGGCGCGCCAGAAGGACGTCAACGACGTCGTGCGGGTGAAGTGATGGATCGCGCGATGCAGGCCTCCGCCAGCGGCATGGCCGCGCAACAGCAGACGCTCGACACGATCGCCGACAATTTGGCCAACGCCGACGTAGCGGGCTTCAAGAGCGCGCAAGAGACGTTCGCCGCCGTCGGCGCGGACGGACGGCTGGGCACGGTCGCCACCGGCACGCAGCGCGTCTTCGTGCAAGGCAAACTGATGAAGACGGGCGGTCCGTTCGACGTCGCGATCGACGGTCGCGGATTCTTCCAAGTCGAACGTGCGGGCGAACGCGGTTACACGCGTGCCGGCGCGTTCGCGCGCGCGGCCGACGGCACGTTGCGCAATCCCGACGGCTGGACGCTGCGCGGCGTGCGCATCCCGCGCGACGCTGCAACCGTCACGGTTGCCCCGGACGGTCGCGTGACCGCGACGCTCGAGAACGGCACGACGCGCACGGCGGGGCGCGTGCGGCTGGCCGCGTTCCCGGCGCCGGAAAATCTCCGTTCGGCAGGCTCCGCCGTCTTCGCCGCGACCGCCGGTTCCGGCGCGCCGCACGAGATCGCTGCCGGCGGCGACGGCCAACCGAAAATCGCGTTCGGCGCGCTCGAGAAATCCAACGTTTCCATCGTCGAGTCGATGATGGCGATCCTTGCCGCGCAACGCGCGTACGAAGCCAACGCGAAAGGAGTGCAAGCGGCCGATGAAATGCAGCGGATCGCCAACAACCTGCACCGCACCTAGCGCGCGCGACGCCGCGGCGGAATTCGCCGGCGTCTTGGTCGCAAGCGCCTTCGCACCGCTCGCGAAATCGATGGGCTTTTTCGGCGACGCCGTCATCGCCGCCGCCGCACGCAGCGTCGCTCGCGCGGAGCGCGGCGGTCTCACGGACGCGCTCGAGCGCACGATCGAAAGATGACGTGCGCCGAACGTGAGGCCGCGATCGGCGAGTTGCTGCCGCTCGTGCGCCGCATCGCGCGGCGCGTGGGCGCGGTAGCGCGCGCCGCCGATCTCGACGATCTGATCGGCGACGGCTGCGTCGGTCTGGTCCGCGCCGTGGATAGCTTCGATCCGAATCACGGTGCGCCGCTCGAAGCGTATGCGCGCAAGCTGATCGCGGGCGCAATGCTCAACGGCTTGCGGCGGCTGGACCCGGTCTCGGAGCGTGTGCGCCGCCGGCTGCGCGCGGCCGACATGCGGCGGTACGAACTCGCCCACGAGCTCGGCACGCTGCCGAGCTACGCCGAACTCGAACTTCGTGACGAAGCGCTGCGCCGGGCGCGGGTCGCGGCCTACCGCCAAGCCGCGCTTTCGCTCGACGCGCCGTTGCCTTCGGAGCGCGACGCACTCGCCGACTGGAGCGGAGAACCCGCGGCCGCGGCGGTCGCGCGAGCCGGCCGGCGCGAACTCGGCACGGCGCTCGCGCGATTGCCCGAACGTCAGCGCCGCATCCTCGCGCTGCATTACGGCGGCGAACTCTCGCTGCGCGCGATCGGCGCGCGAATGCGCGTCTCGCCGCAGCGCGTGTCGCAACTGCACCTGATTGCGCTCGATCGTCTGCGTCGGACCGTGAGCGCGCCGTGAGCGCGCGCGTCGACCTCGACGCGCAAGCGCCGCTCGCGCCGCAAGCCGTTCCGGCCGAAGCGCTCCTCGACGCGCGCGCGCTCGCTTTCGATCCGGACGACCGCTACCAAGGTCCGACGCTTCCCGCCGATCATCCGCGCTGGATGCGCGATACGCTCTCGGTATCGCAGCGCGCTCGCGCCTTGCTCGCGAAGGTCAAACCGGTCGTCGTGCGGGTGATCGCGTACTGGGAACACCGCGTTCGCAGCATCACGATCGGCGGGCGGACGCTGTGCGTCGATGCGAGCGGTTCGTACCGGCTCGACTGACGGCCGGCCGTCGGACCGCTTTCCTCACCGGCCGGCTCGCGTTGAGGCTTTGGTCCTATCTCGCGTCATTGGGCGAGGGCTCGGCGTGCTATCGTTAGCGGGCTCCCTGCAGTTTCATTCGGAGGTTTCCCTTGACGAAACGCACGCTCTTCGTGACCGCCGGCGCCGGCCTGCTCACGTTCGTCCTCTTCGACTATGCCGCCATCGCGAACGGCGTTCGTAACTTCGCGATCACGTCGTGTTCGAGTTCGTCGGCCTGCATCGGCGGCGCGAACAGCGGTTCGGGGCCCGGCGCGTCGGGCACGAGCAAAATGTCGAACGGCATCGCCGGCTCGACCTCGTTCGCGAGCACCAAGACGAAGTCGGCAGCCGGCGTCTTCGGAGCGGACCTCTCAAAGAGCGGGAGCTTCGACAGCGGCGTGTTCGGCACGTCCAAAGCCGGCGTCGGCGTCCTTGGGGACTCCACGACGGGATCCGGCGGCGTCTACGGGCAGACGTTCAATCCGAGCAAGACGACGGGCAAGGTTGGCTCCGGCGTCGTCGGAAGCGACGCGTCGACCGACGGCGGTTCGCTCAACGCCGGCGTTTACGGCGCGTCGGCCGCGGGGACGGGCGTCCTGGGTTCTTCTTCGACGGGAGTAGGCGTCTTCGCGCAGGGCGCGGCCTCGATCGACCTCGTGCCGTCGCAGAAAACCACGCAACCCCTGATCCTCGGTTTCAGCACGTCGTTTGCCAACACGTCGCTGCTCGACAGCGACGGCAACCTGCACCTGAGCGGCAAGATTTTCACCGCCGGCTCGTGCTCCGTCGGGTGCGCGGTCGTGCGCTCGAGCAGCGGCCAGGATTTGGTCGCGTACCATCCGCGCGAAGCGGCGCCGACGGTCGAGGACGTAGGGACCGGACGCATCGTCGCCGGCCGCGGCACCGTGGCCCTCGACCCCGCCTTCGCGGCGACGCTCGACGGCGCGCGGCCGTACCTGGTGTTCCTGACGCCGCGCGGCGATAGCCGCGGGCTATTCGTCGCCCGGGCCGATCGCACGTCGTTCGAGGTTCGCGAAAACCAAGGCGGCCGTTCGTCGCTCGACTTCGACTATCGCATCGTCGGCAAGCCGCTCGACAGCGATGCGGCGCGCCTGCCCGAATTCAAGCATCGCTCCGTGAGCGACGCGCGCGTGCAGCCGGCGGCGCCGCTCGAGCGCAGATAAGAGAAAGCGCCCGGGAGTCGATGCGCGCGCATCGTCGCCCGGGCGCCCGTCGCCGTTCGGCGCCGGCGATTTAGCGCTTGGCCGTGTCCGCGACGAAGCCGTTGACGTTGCCGTTCATGTCGGTGTAGAAGCCGACGAGGTCGCCGAAGTCGTTGATGCCGTTGACGACGGTCGTGCCGACGCCCATCGGCTCGTCGATCTTCTCGAAGTGGGGATGCTTGACGGGGCTGAAGAGCACGAAACCGTGCGACGCGCCCGCTTTGTCCGTGTACGCGCCGACGACCGTGCCGACGTTGTTGATGCCGAACGGCGTCGTCGAGATGGCGCCCGGATACGAGATCGAGTAGAGCTTGCGGCCCGAGATCAGGAAGCCCGTGACGGTGCCGCTGCTCGCCGTGTAGAAGCCGGTCACTTCACCCGTGTTGTTGATGCCGGCGGCGGTCACGTTGCTCAGCATCGGGGCGACGTCTTCGTACTTGTTCGTCGCCTGGTTCACGAGGTAGCCGTGGTTGAGGCCTTTCGCGTCGGTGTAGAAGCCGGCCGCGATGCCGTTGTCGTTGATGCCGAGCAACTGGTTGAACGTGCCGTTCGACTTCGGGTTGGAATAGGCCATGTACATGCCCTGCCAGCGCACGAAGCCGATGTTGTTCCCCGAAGCGTCGACGTAGAAGCCGGCGGTATCGCCCATCGAATTGATGCCGATCTGCTGCGTCTGCACGGCGCCGGGGTAGTTTTCGACCTTGAAATTCATCTGATGGTACGGCTTGCTCGCGACGTAGCCCACGTTCGGGTGGCCCGTCGCGCCGCTGCCGTAGTACCCGGCGATCTGGTAGCTGTTGTTGATGCCCAGCAGTTGGTTGAAGGTCGGATCGGCCGAATCGTCGACCGTGTGGAAGCGATAGTGGCGGGCCGTCTCGACGGGCGCGCCGGCGAGCGACGCCGCGCTCGGGAACGAACGGCCGAACGTGGCCGAGGTCGCGGGCAACGCCGTCGTGGCGAGCGCGAGCGTCGCAACGGCTCCCGCGGCAACGCGCGAGATGGTCATACGCATGAAAAAGAGCCTCTTTCGTCTTAAGAAGAGATTGTGTTCGCTTAACGCTTCAAAGCGTAAGGTGGCCGGCAAGGAGTGAGCCTTCGGCCCACGGCCAAAGAGCTTGGACGACGCTCGGCGCAGAAGTGCGTCACATGGCGAACAGAAAAGATTTTCTCGCCGGCGGAGCGGCCGCGATGCTGCCACTGCCCGCCCCGGCGCGCTCGGCGGCGCCGCTCTCCGCAGAGCAGGTCGCCGTTGCCGTAAGCGACCGCGTCGACGGTGCGATCGCCGGAGCGGCCTACGCCGGATTCTCGTACGAGAAAGAGGTCGTCGGACTCGGGACTTTCGACCCGGCGAACGCCGATCTCGTCGGACTGTTTCGCCTGATCGGCGCGAGCCATCTGCGCATCGGCGGCTACACCGTCGACACGAACGTGTGGGATCCGAACGGCCCGGGCGGCCGACTCGGCTATACGGCGCCCGCCGATCAAGCCAAACTCGCGGGCTTCCTCGCCGCAACCGGCTGGAGCGCGACCTACGGGCTCAATTATCGCTTGAGCGATCCGGCGACCGCGGCCGACGAAGCGGCGTCGGCCGCGGCGATCTTAGGCCCGTCTCTGGTCGCCTTCGAAATCGGTAACGAACCGAACCTCTACACGACGGAGCCCGCGTTCGAAGCCGGCTGGACGGCGTTTCGCCAAGCGATTCTGGCGCGCGTTCCGGCCGCCGTTTTCGCCGCGCCCGATACCGGGAGCACGACCTCGTTCTTCAGCACGTTCGCGGACGACGAAAGCGGCGCGTTCGCGACGCTGACGGCGCACCATTACATCGCTTCGGCGAACTCGCCCTCGGCGACCGTCGATACGCTCTTGCATTCGACCGAACGGACGTTTCTCGGCCAAGTGCAGCAAGTGATGGCGCAGTCGCACTCGCCCGCCGCACGCGTGAGCGAAACCAATAACTTTTCCTCCGGCGGCAAGGACGGCGTGAGCAACACCTTCGCCTCGGCGCTGTGGGCCGCGCGCTACCTGCTCGACGGGGCGAAGTACGGCGTCACCGGTCTCGACTTTCACGGTGGAACGTCGACCGAATTCGGTCACGAACTGTACTATTCGCCGATCCGCTTTGCGGGCACGACCGGCAAGAGCGTGATCGGCGTGCAGCCCGAGTACTACGGCTTGCTGCTCGTGGCGCTGACCGGTACCGGTTCGTCCTACGCGACGGCGGTCTCGCCGCCGCAGGCGCCGGTTTCGGCGTACGCGATCGGCAAGAACGTCGTGCTCGTCAACGTCGGCTCGAGCGACGCCGTCGTCACCGTAACGATGCCGGCGAGCATTCGCGCCGCGCGCAGTCTGGCGCTGCGCACGCGCGGCGGAGCGGGCGCCACGCACGGTCAGACGCTCGGCGGCGCGACCGTCGGGCTCGACGGCAGCTTCTCGCCGCGCTACCGCTCGCTTCCCGTGCGCGGCGCGTCGTTCGCCGCAGCGCTGCCCGCCATCAGCGCGGCGTTGATCGAGACCGCCTAACCCGCGTTGACCATCCAATCGACGCCGAAGCGGTCGGTCAGCATCCCGAAACTCGCGCCCCAAAACTGCTTGGCATAGGGCATCGTGACGTTGCCTCCCTCGGCGAGCGCTTGGAAGATGCGTTCGCCTTCGGCCGAGTCCTCGGTGGCGACGGCGAGCGTGATGCGGCCGCCCGCGCCGATGGCGCTCGCGTGCGTCGAGTCGCCCGCCATCAAATCGACGCCCGGCGCGCGGAACGTGGCGTGCATGATCTTGTTGCCCCAGTCCGGCGGCGCTTGCGCTTCCATCGGCGAGCCGCCGTAGCGATTGGCTTCGACGATTTCTCCTCTGAAGATTTTGGCGTAGGCCTCCAGCGCTTCTTCGCAATTTCCCGCGAAGTGCAGGTACGGTTCGAGTTTCATCTCGTGCTCCTGACGATTACAGCCGGGTGAGGACTCCCGCGATCAGGTTCGCGACGCGCTCGCCGCCTTCTTCCGAGGCGGCCACGACGCTCGCGTGATCGACCGGTCCGCCGTCGCTCGCGTTCGTGACGAGCGAGATGCCGAGCACGTCGAGGCCGAGCGCGCGCGCGGCGATCGTTTCGAGCACGGTCGACATGCCGACCACGTCGGCGCCGAGGCGCCGCAGCGCTTCGCATTCCGCGGCCGTCTCGTACTGCGGCCCGCGCACGCCCGCGTACACGACCTCGTGCAGCGTCGTCCCCTCGGCCGTTTGCCGGGCGAGCGCGCGCAAGCGCGACGCATACGCGTCGCTCATGTCGAGAAACGGCGCGTCGGGCCGGGGCGACGGCGGTGAGGCGCCCGTCAGGTTGATGTGGTCGGCGATAAGCACGACGTCGCCGCGCACGAGCCCCGGTGCGAGCCCGCCCGACGCGTTGGTGAGCACGATCGTTTTCGCGCCGCTCGCGGCCGCGAGGCGCACGAGATACGTGACGTCGCGAGCCGAAAACCCTTGATAGAGGTGCACGCGCCCCGCAAACGCGGCCACGCGCTTGCCGGACCACGTGCCGATGCGCGCCGTGCCGGGGTGGCCGGCGAGCGGCGCTCGCGGCGCGTGCAATTTTTCGTAGCGGACGTCGACGCCCTCGACGCGCGCCAGGGCCGCGGCGGCCAGCCCGCTGCCGAGCACGACGGCCGCGTCCAAATCGCCGCCGGCGCGCCGGCGCACGCGTTCGGCCGCGGCGCGCAACGCCTTGTCGCTAATGGCGGGCCACCGCGCGCGCGTCCGCCAGCAGATCGCGGCCGGTCATCTCGGGCGGAACGGGCAGGCCGAGCAGCGGCAGCAGCGTCGGGGCGACGTCGCCGAGTTTTCCGGCGGCGAGCGGTCCGAACGACGGCTCGCGCGCGACGATCACGAACGGCACCGGATTCGTCGTGTGCGCCGTCAGCGCGTTGCCGTTGGGATCGAGTTTCTCTTCGGCGTTGCCGTGGTCGGCCGTGATCGCGAGGATGCCGTCGGCGTCGAGCACGGCCTGCTCGAGCCGGCCGAGCGAGACGTCGAGCGTCTCGAGACTCGAAATCGTTGCGGCCATCACGCCCGTGTGACCGACCATATCGGCGTTCGCGTAGTTCATCACGATCAGGTCGTGAGCGCGATCCGAGATGTCGTCGAGCGCCGTGCTCGTGATTTCGCCCGCGCGCATTTCGGGAGCCAAATCGTAGGTCGCGACGCTGCGATTGGAGGGCACGAGCACGCGGTCCTCGCCCTCGAACACCGTCTCGCGCCCGCCGTTGAAAAAGTACGTCACGTGGGCGTACTTTTCGGTCTCGGCCAAACGCAACTGGGTCAGGCCCGCCGCCGCGACGACCTCGCCGAACGTGTTCGCCTGCGGCCGCGGCCCGAAGAGCACGGGGTTGGTCATGTCTTCTTCGTACCGCGTCATCGTCGCAAAGACGAGATTCGCATACGTATGCGCGTGAAATTCGTTGAAGCCGGGTTTCGTAAAGGCGAGCGTCATCTCGCGCGCGCGGTCCGGGCGGAAGTTGAAGAAGATCGCCGCGTCGCCGTCGCGGATCGGCCGCGGCTCGCCGACGATCGTCGGCGCGATGAATTCGTCGGTCTCGCCCCTCGCGTACGCGGCCGCGACCGCGTCGCGCGCGCTCGGCGCGTGGTGCTCGGCTCTGCCTTCGGCCAGCGCCCGGTAAGCGCGCTCGATGCGCTCCCAGCGCTTGTCGCGATCCATCGCGTAGAAGCGGCCGATCACGGTCGCGATCGCGCCGGCTCGCTCGACGCGCGCGAGCTGCGTTTCGAGCGCGTCGACGTAGCGCAGCATCGATTTCGGCGGCACGTCGCGGCCGTCGCCGAAGGCGTGCACGGCGAGCGGCACGCCGGCGAGCGCGGCCGCGTCGACGAGCGCGAAGAGATGGTCGATCGAACTGTGCACGCGGCCGTCGGAGAGCAAACCCAGCAGATGCAGCCGCCCGCCGTTCGCGCGGACGTGAGCGCAGCACGCCGCGAGCGTGGCGTTCGCCGCGAACGTGCCGTCCGCGAGCGACTCGTTGATCACGACGACGCCCTGCGGCACGACGCGGCCGCTGCCGATGTTGATGTGGCCGACTTCGCTGTTGCCGATCACGCCGGCCGGCAAGCCCACCGCTTCGCCGCTGGCTTCGAGCAGCGCGTGCGGGTAGGTCGCGAGCATGCGCCGCCAATTCGGCAGATCGGCTTGCGCGATCGCGTTGCCGTACGCGTCGGCGCGCTCGCCCCAGCCGTCGAGGATCGCGAGCACGAGCGGACCTTTGCGCGCGCGCGCGCTCACCGGGCGCCGGCGCCCGCCGGCACGGCGGCCGCAAGGATCGCCGTGAACGCCGGAACCGTCAGGCTCGCGCCGCCGACGAGCCCGCCGTCGATCTCCGGCTGCGCCACGAGCGCCGCCGTGTTCTCGGGCTTCATGCTGCCGCCGTACAGGATGCGCGCGTGCTGCAAGCCTTCGACGGCCGCGCGAATCTCGGCCATCACGCCGTTGGCGTTCTGCGGATTATCGCTGAGACCCGTGCCGATGGCCCAGATCGGTTCGTAGGCCACGATGCAGCGCGCCACGTCGCTCGGCACGACGCCCGCAAAGGCCGCGCGCGCTTGCTGCGTCACGCGCTCTTTGGTCTTGCCGGCCTGATATTCGGCCTTGGTTTCGCCGACCGCGACGATCGGCGTGATGCCGTGCGCGAGCGCGGAGACGACTTTTCGATTGACGGAAGCGTCCGTCTCGCCGCAGTGTTCGCGCCGTTCGGAGTGGCCGACGATGGCGAAGCGCACGCCGAGTTCGTAGAGCATGACGGGGCTGATCTCGCCCGTGTAGGGACCGTGACTCGTCTCGTGCATCGTCTGCGCGCCGAGCCCGATGTGCGAGCCGCGCAGTTCTTCGTGCACGGCGAAGAGCGCCGTGAACGGCGGCGCGACGACGACGTCGACCTCGCGCGGCAGCGCTTGCGCGCGCAGTTCGCGGATGAAGGCGCGCGCTTCGGCGACGGTCTTGTGCATTTTCCAATTGCCGGCAATTAGCGGCCGGCGACCGGGAGCGGCGCTCACGCGTTCGCGTTTTGCGCCGCGGCGGACCGTTCGAGCGCGGCCACGCCGGGCAGCGTCTTGCCCTCGAGGAATTCGAGCGTCGCGCCGCCGCCGGTCGAAACGTGCGTCATCGCGTTCGCGAAGCCGAGTTCGTGCGCGGCCGCCGCGGCGTCGCCGCCGCCGACGACCGAGACCGCACCAGCCTTGGTCGCCGCCGCGATCGCTTCGCCCACCGCGCGCGTGCCGTTCTGGTAAGCCGGTTTTTCGTACACGCCCATCGGCCCGTTGAAGACGATCGTCTTCGCGTCGCGCAGGACCGCGGCGTACGCCGCGGCGGTCGCCGGACCGATGTCGAGGATCATCCGCTCGCCGATGTCGGCGAGCGCCACCGTCGCGGCGTCGCCGTCGGCGTCGAACGCGGTCGAGACGACGGCGTCGGTCGGCAGATGCAGCGGCACGTTCTTGCGTTCCGCAAGCGCGATGATGGCGGTCGCGGGTCCGAGGTCGGCATCGCGCAGGCTCTTGCCCACGTTCACGCCCTGCGCCGCGAGAAACGTATTGGCCATCCCGCCGCCGATGACGAACGCGCTGACCTTGTCGAGCAGGTTCGTGAAGACGCCGACCTTGTCTTTGACTTTGGCCCCGCCGATCGCGCAGACGTAGGGCTTCGCCGGATCGCTCGTCAGCGCGCCGAGCGCGCGCAGTTCCGCTTCCATCAGGAAGCCCGCGGCGGCCGGCAAGTAGTTCGCGATGCCTTCGGTCGACGCGTGGGCGCGGTGCGCGGTGCCGAACGCGTCGTTCACGTACAGCTCGCCCAGGCTCGCGAGCGCGCGCGCGAAGGCCGGGTCGTTGGCTTCCTCTTCGGCGTGGAAGCGCACGTTTTCGAGCAGCGTGACGTCGCCGTCGCTCATGCCGTAGGCGGCGGTCTCGGCAACCGGGCCGACGCACGCCTCGGCGAAACACACGTCGAACCCGAGCCGCGCGGAAAGTTCGTCGGCCACCGGCCGCAGCGAGAGCGACGAAACTTCTTTCCCGTCGGGGCGGCCCAGGTGCGAGAGGACGATCGTGCGCGCGCCGTGCTCGCGCAGGTAGCGCAGCGTCGGGAGCGCCGCGACGATGCGCGTGTCGTCGCCGACGCGGCCGTCCTTCATGGGAACGTTGAGGTCTTCGCGGACGACGACGCGCTTGCCGCGCACGTCGAGGTCCTGGAGCGTCCGGAAGTTCATGGCGTCTTGCGGCCCGGTGCGCGTCAGACCGCGGCGGGCAGCTTCGCGAGCACCATCTGCGTCACGTCCGCCAGGCGGCACGAGTAGCCCCACTCGTTGTCGTACCAGGCCGCGAGCTGGATCATGTCGCCGTTGGCGTTGTTGAGCTTCGAGTCGACGATCGAGCTGTACGACGAGCGCTTGAAGTCGCTCGAGACCAGTTCCTCGTCCACGTAGCCGACGAGATCTTTGAGTTCGCCCGTCGAGGCCTTGCGCAAGATGTCGTTGAGTTCGTCCTTGGTCGTCGCCTTCTTCACTTGCGCGACGAGGTAGATCATCGAGACGGTCGGCGTCGGAACGCGCAGCGCGAACCCGTCGAACGTTCCCTCGATCTCGGGAATCGTGAGGTAGAGCGCCTTGGCCGCGCCCGTCGAGGTCGGCACGATGTTGGTGGCCGCGTTGCGCGCGCGGCGGAGATCCTTGTGCGGCGCGTCGAGGATATTCTGATCGTTCGTGTACGAGTGGATCGTCGTCATGAAGCCCTTGACCCAGCCGAGGTGGTCGACGATCGGCTTGACCGCGGTCGCCAAGCAGTTCGTGGTGCAGGACGCGTTCGAGATGACGTGGTGCTTGGCCGGATCGTACGCCGCGTGGTTGACGCCGAGCACGAGCGTGATGTCCTCGCCCTTGGCGGGGGCGGAAATGATGACTTTCCGCGCGCCGCCGCCGTCGATGTGGGCGCGCGCCTTGGCGGCGTCGGTAAAGAGGCCCGTCGACTCGATCACGACGTCGACGCCGAGGCTCTTCCAGGGCAGTTTGCCCGGGTCGCGTTCGGCGAGCACCTTGATCGGCTTGCCGTCGATGCTGATGCCGTCGCCCGTCGTCTTGACGTCGCCCGCGTAGGTGCCGTAGTTCGAGTCGTATTTGAAGAGGTGCGCGCACTCCGCGGGGCTCGTCAGATCGTTGACCGCGACGATCTCGACGCCCGGATGGCGCTCCATCAACGCCTTCGTGAAGTTCCGGCCGATCCGGCCGAAGCCGTTGATTCCGATACGCATGGACGCTCCCTAGAAAATGAAACCCCCGCCGCAAGAAAACGACGGCGCCGGCGGCTCAAACGGTTACCCGACGCTCCCGGACGAGCCCTTTTTTTCCAGCCCCCGCGCCAGCCGCATCAGCGCCGCGATCCGGCCGTTGACCGTCGACTTCTTGACGGCGGGCGAACAGCGCCGCCCGAGTTCCGCCAGCGTCTCGGTCGGGAAGCGCAAGCGCAGTTCGGCCGTTTCGCGCAGCGGGCGCGAGAGGTTGCCGAGGCCGTAGGCGTCGGCGATCAGGGCGATCGACTCGCGCTGGAGCGCGGCCGCGCTCATCGCGCGATCGACGTTGGCCGCCTCCGTGTTCACCAAGCGGTGGATGCGGTTTTTCGTCTCTTTGAGCGCGCGCTGGTCTTCGAGGCGGAAGACGGCCTGCGCGGCGCCGATCGTGGCGAGCACGCTCGTGATCGCATCGACGTCCTTGAAATACGCGATGCGCCGGCCCTTGCGCACGGCGAGTTTCGGCGCGAGGCCCTCGGCCCGCAGGACGCTCTCCAGGCGCTCGGCGGCCGCGTCGCTCGGCGGCACGAACTCCAAATGGTAGCCGCGCGCGGGCGCCGCGAGCGAGCCGCACGCCAGGAACGCGGCCCGCAACTCCATCCGCCGGTCGCAACGCGCCGCCGGCCGGCGCGGTTCGGGCCGCGGGACGAGGTCGATTTCGTAGGCCGGCGCGCGGCGCAGGCGCGTTCCGGGAACGCGGCGGACGGGCGAGGCGCGGCAGCCCTCGAAGAGCGCGCGCGCCAGCCGGGCGATGGCCGGGCGCTGCGTGCGGAAGCGCCGGCCCTGGGGATCGGCACCGTAGAGCAGCAATCCGTCGCGTAGCGCCGCGCGGCAGTGCGACGCTTCGACCGGAGCCCGCGCGAGCGCGTCTTTGGTATCGCCGGAGAGGGTCGAGGGTTCGGCCATCGGCCCGTCTAGCCGAGCCAGTCCACGGGCTCGTCGCGCCGTTCCCCGACGACTTCGTAGAGCGCGATATCTTTGAGTCCCGGGGTGACGCGTTCGGGCACGTGCAGCACGCGCACGGTGAGAAACTTGCGCGCGTAGTGCAGTTCGAGCACGTCGCCGACCTTGACGTCGTAGCCGGGTTTGAGCGCCTTGCCGTCCTTGGCGATGCGGCCGTTGACCAGCGCTTCGTGCGCTTCGCTGCGCCGTTTGGCGAGCCGCGATACCTTGAGATACTTATCGATGCGCATGCCGCCTCAGGGTTTGGGCGGAGCGACGCACGTGCCGCGCGCGCGGCAGACGACGAGCGGCGGATCGAGCACCTCCGCGGCGCTCGGCGACCGTTCGGGCCGCGCCGCGATCACCTTGCGTGCTTCGAACTCCATCGCGCGCGAGCGGTTGCCGGTGCGCACGATGCGCCCCTGCGCCTCGATGTAGTCGCCGGCGTAGACGGGCGCGAGAAACTCGACCGACTCGTAGGCGGCGAAGAGCCCTTCGTCGCCGTCGCTGCGGATCAGCAGTTCGGTCGCGACGTCGCCGAAGAGCGCCAGCATGCGCGCGCCGTCGACGAGGTTGCCGCCGTAGTGCGCGTCGTGCGCGCTCATCCGCAGGCGGATCGTCACGGATTCGCTCACGCGGCTTGCGTCTTCGCGAGCTGCCAGAGTTCTTCGAGTTCGTCGAGCGTCAAGTCGCCGAGCTTGCGGCCTTCGCCCTCGGCGCGCCGTTCCATGAAACGGAAGCGTTTGTAGAACTTGTCGTTGGCGTCGCGCATCGCACCCTCGGCGTCGACGCCGAGCGCGCGCGCCAGGTTCACGACGGTGAAGATGAGGTCGCCGACTTCCTCGCGCACCGCGCGCTGGTCGCCTTCGCGCCGCGCCGCCTCGAGCTCGGCGATCTCTTCGGCGAGCTTCGCGCGCACGCCGTCGAGCGTGGGCCAATCGAAGCCGACGCGCGCCGCTTTGTCCTGCATCTTTTGGCCGCGCTGCAAGGCGCCGAGTCCGCGCGGAATGCCGTCGAGGCGGCTCGGGCGCGCCTGCGCCGAGGGTTCGAGCGCCTTGAGCTGCTCCCAATTTTGCCACACTTCGGCCACGCTCGAAACGGCCGCGTCGCCGAAGACGTGCGGGTGGCGGCGAATCATCTTGTTCGACAGCGCGTCGACCACGTCGGCGATCGAGAATTTGCCGCGCTCGGTCGCGAGTTGCGCGTGGAAGACGATCTGCAGCAGCAAATCGCCGAGCTCTTCGCACAAGTCGCCGTCGCTGTGCGCTTCGATGGCGTCGACGACTTCGTAACTCTCTTCGATCAGATACGGCACGAGCGATTCGTGCGTCTGCTCGCGGTCCCACGGACAGGTGCTGCGCAGGCGCGCCATTACTTCGATCAGGTCCGGCCACGTGTAGTGCGCGGAGGCCGGCGGCAACGGCACGAGCGGCATCGCGATCGCCGCCGAAAGGGTCGCGCGCGGCATGCCGGGCACGAGTTCCGCGCGGGCGCCGGCCCGCTCGGCCGCGCGCAAGAGGAGCGGCAGCCCGGGAAAATCCGAGAGCGGGTTGCCGAGGACGCCGACGGCCAAATCGTCCCCGTCGAGCGTGGCCACGAACGCCTCGATCGCTTCGCTCGAACCGCGCACGAAGAGCGCGGCGTCCGGCACGCGATCGCGCAGGATCGCGATGCCTTCGCTCTCGATGAAGAGCACGAGTTCGGGCGGCGCGAGCAGCACGACGGCGCGGCCGACGGCGCGCAGCGCTTCGAGGCTGCCGAGCGTCAGGAGATCGGGGTCACCCGGGCCGAGCCCGACGATTCGAATCAGCCCCAAAGCGAAATCCCCAAGATGGCGCGCATCCTGGGGATTTTGATTCGCCACGGAGCGGCGTTCCGCTCCCGCTATTTTGTCGGTGCGGCCGAAGCGCTCGCCGCGGACGCGGCGGCCGTCGGGGTGGGCGTCGCGGCCGGCAACGGCGGCAGCGCGTCCTTGAGCTTGTCGTCGTAGATTTGGATGGTCGCTTTCTGACGCAGGCCGGCGAGGAACGTCGGATACTGCTGCTGCGACTGCTGCTGGGTCAAGAGCGTGCGGATCTTGTCGGCGGAGTTGGCCATCGACGCGACCTGCGCGGGCTTCTTTTCTTCGACTTCGATGATGTGGTAGCCGAACGGCGACTTTACCGGCGGGCCCACGACGTTGAGCGGCTGCGAGAACGCCGCCGCCTGGAAGGCCGGCACCATCTGGCCCTTGCTGAAGAAGCCGAGTTCGCCGCCCTTGTCTTTGCTCGAGGGGTCGGTCGAATATTTCTTGGCCAGATCCTCGAATTTGGCGCCGGCTTTGAGCTGCGCCTCGACCTCTTGGGCGGTCTTGAGGTCGGCCACCAGGATGTGGCGGGCGCGAACCTGCTCGCCCGTATCGAGCGTCGCGTGGTTCTTGTCGAGGTACGACTTCACGTCGGCGTCGCTTATCTTGATGTTGGCGCTGACGGCCTTATCGACGATCAACTGCTCGCGCAAGATCTTCTTGACGTCGGCCTCGGTCAGATTCTGCGCTTTGAGGATCTGTTCGAATTGGCCCGGCGGGTACTTCGATTTGATATCGTCTTCTTTTTTCTGGATGTCGGCATCCGAGATGACGATGTGGCTGTCTTTGGCATACTGGTCGATGAGCGCCGATTGGACCATCTGGTTGAGGATCGCTTTCGCCTGCGGTCCCGCTTCCAGTTTGGAGTCGAACTCGGCGCGCGAGATCTTCTCGCCGTTGACCGAGGCAATATCGCCGCCGCCTCCGGCGATCGAGCCGCCCGAGCAGCCGGCGACCGAAAATCCGAGCATGGCGGTGGCCAGTGCGGCCAAGACGCGGTTGGACATTAAAAACTCCAAGGATGACATAAAGGCGCGGAGCCCGCAGACCCCGCAAACACCACGGGTTTCGTCCGGCGGGTTCGACCGGTCCTGCAACTGCGGGCACCTCCGCCGGAAAGGGCTCGCCTGCCCGGCGGTTACAGCGCCTCGAGTAGGGCGCGCAACGTCGGCACGTGCTCGGCGGGCTTGCGATCGGGCAGGTCGATCGTGATTCGGCCTTCCCCGAAGCGGAATTTGTTCTTCGTAAGGGATTGCAGCTTGGGGATCGCGGTCGGCGCGATCGCGAAATGCGATCCGACGCCGAGGGTCAGCCGGGCGTTGTCGATCACGACGCGGGTGACGCCCTTGTGCAGCGCCATCGTGCGCAGCTTCGTGATCTCGACCAGGTTTTCGAGCGGCGCCGGAAGCGGGCCGAAACGGTCGCGCAGGCCGGCCGCGATCTCGTCCACTTGCGCTTCGTCGCGGGCGTTGGCCAATTGCTGGTACGCCGCGATCTTCTGCGAGACTTGCGGCACGAAGTCGCTCGGAATGAACGCGTCGAGCTTGACGTCGATGACGGCTTCGCGTTTCTCCGGTACCTCGGCGCGCGAGCCCTTGCGCTCGGCGATCGCTTCGGCGAGCAGTTCGCAGTACGTTTCGAAGCCGACGGCGCCGATGAAGCCCGATTGGGCCGCGCCGAGCAGGTTGCCCGCGCCGCGAATCTCGAGGTCGCGCATCGCGACCTGCAGGCCGCTGCCGAGGTGGGTGAACTCGCGGATCGCTTCGAGGCGCGCTTTGGCGTCCTCGCTGAGCGCCTTGTGCGCTTGGTACAGCAGGTACGCGTACGCCTGGTGGTTCGAACGGCCGACGCGGCCGCGCAGTTGGTACAGTTGCGCGAGGCCGAAGCGGTCGGCGTCGTTGACGACGATCGTGTTGACGTTGGGGATGTCGATGCCGTTTTCGATGATCGTGGTCGCGACCAGCACGTTGATCTCGCCCTCGACGAAGCGCGCCATGATCGGCTCGAGTTCGCTCTCGCTCATCTGGCCGTGCCCGACGGCGACGCGCGCCTTGGGCACGAGTTCTTCGAGCGCGCGCGCCACGCCGTAAATCGATTCGATGCGGTTGTGCAGGTAGTACACTTGGCCGCCGCGGTCGAGTTCTTGGACGATCGCTTTTTGCACGATGGCGTCGGAGGCCGGGACGACGATCGTCTTGATCGACATGCGGTTCTTCGGCGGCGTTTGAATCAGCGAGAGGTCGCGCACGCCGAGCAGCGACATGTGGAGCGTGCGCGGGATCGGCGTGGCGGAGAGCGTCAGCACGTCCACGCTCGCGCGCAACTGCTTGAGCCGTTCCTTGTGCATCACGCCGAAGCGCTGCTCTTCGTCGACGACGATCAACCCGAGGTCTTTGAAGACCACGTCCTTTTGCAACAGCCGGTGCGTGCCGACGACGACGTCGACCTGGCCCTCGGCGAGCGCCTTGAGGATCGCCTGCTGCTCTTTCTTGGTCTTGAAGCGCGAGAGTTCTTCGATGCGCGCCGGAAAACTCGCGAAGCGCGCGGTGAACGTGCGGTAGTGCTGCGCCGCGAGCAGCGTCGTCGGCACGAGCACGGCGACCTGGCGTTTGTCGGCGATCGCCTTGAACGCGGCGCGCACCGCGACTTCGGTCTTGCCGTACCCGACGTCGCCGCACACGAGGCGGTCCATCGGCCGCGCGCGCTCCATGTCGGCCTTCGTCTCGTCGATAGCCTTCTGCTGATCGACCGTCGTCTCGTAAGGAAAGGACTCTTCGAGTTCGGCTTGCCACGGCGTGTCGGGGCCGAAGGCGTATCCGGGCGCCATCTCGCGCTCCGCGTAGAGGCCGACCAGGCCCTCCGCGATCTTGGCCAAGTTTTCCGAGACGCGCGACTTGGTGCGCGCCCAGTCGCCGCCGCCCATCTTGGAGAGCCGCGGCGCGGCGCCTTCGCTCGCGCCGTACTTGGTGACCTGGTGCATCTGGGTGACGGGCACGAGCATGCGGTCGGTGCCGGCATACTTCAGGTCTAAATAATCTTGCGTCGCGCCGAGGATCGTTTCGGCGCGCAACCCCAAGTATTGACCGATGCCGTGCACCGCGTGCACCACGTAATCGCCGACCTTGAGATCGGCGAGCGTGACCGGCACGCCTTCTTTGACCGCGCGCAGTTTGACGCGCTTGGGCGGCTGGCCGTAGATCTCGCGGTCGCCGAGCACGTGCAGCCGCAGGCCGGGGATCGCGAAGCCGGATTCGATGTTGCCTTGATCGACGAAGACGACGCCGCCGCGCGTCATGCCGGGGGCGCTGCCGACGAACGACGCGACGCCGTTCTCGCGCAGGTGCAGCATCGTCGCGCTGCGCTCGACGGTCAGGTTCGCGGCGCGCAAGAGTTCGGCGAGACGCGACGCGCCCGAAGCCACAAGCGCGACCGTCTCGCCGTCGGCCACCCACGTCTTGACCTGCTCCAAGAACATCGGGATCTGGCGGTTGAAGTGTTCGGCCGGCCGCGTCTCGAGCACGAACGATTCGAGCGACTGCGGTAGCCACGGTAGTTCGCCGCCTTCGATCGCGCCGGGGACGATCAGCGTGCTGCGCGAGGCGAAGGCGCTCGCGAGCGAGCCGAGCGTCGGATGCGGCGCGGCCACCTCGGCGAGCAGCGCTTCGCCGACCGCGTCTTCGTCGACCGAGAGTTCGCCCGAATCCATGGCGGCCAGCAGCACGTGCGCTTCGCGCGCGCGTTCGTCCTCGAGGCCGCGTTCGACGGTCGCGAGCATCGCCGGCTCTTCGAGCACCACCACGGCGTGCGGCGGCAGGTGATCGAGCAGCGTTTCACGTTCGTCGAAGGCGAGCGGCAGCCACGCTTCGGGCAGGTCGGCGCCGCTCGCCACGTAAGCGCGCGCGGCCGAGATCGTCGCGGGCGTACCCGCGATGCGTTCGAGGACGCGCTCGCGGTAGCGTTCGTCGCGCGGGATCTCGCTCCACGGCACGACCGTCAGCGTCTCGAGCGGTTCGGTACTGCGCTGCGTCGTGAGGTCGAAGGCGCGCATCGATTCGATCTCGTCGCCGAAAAACTCGACGCGCGCGGGCGTCTCCGCCGTCGCCGCCCACAGGTCGACGATGCCGCCGCGCACCGCGAATTCGCCCGCCGCCGCGACGACGTCCGCGCGATGGTAGCCGAGCGCGAACAGGCGCTCCGCCAGATCGTCGAAGCCCGGCTCGTCGCCGGCCTTCAGCGTGAACGTCAAATCCGCGAAGGTGGCTTTGGGGATGACGTACTGGCGCAGCGCCGCGACCGGCGCGACGACGACGGCGGGCTTGCCGGCGGCCAGATCGGCGAGCAACGTCATGCGCGCGCTGCGCTCCGAGGGGCTTTCGATGACGCCGACGCCGTCCTCGCGCGGCCGCACGAGCGTCACCTCGCTGCCGGGCCGCTCGCCCGTGCCGAGGTAGTACGTCAGGTCGGCAAAGGTGCGCTCCGCGACGTCGGCCGTCGGCACGACGACGAACAGCGGCGCGCGCAGCGCCCGGTAGATGCCCGCGAGCAAATAGGGGCGCGCGGACTGCGTGGTCTCGTGGAGCGAAAAGGCGCCGCGGCTCGTGCGCAGCCGCTCGAGGAGTCCCGCGAGGGGGCGGCTGGAACCGGGAAGCGCGCGGACGAGCGACGGGGCGAGCGTTGCGATGGGAGCCTCGGCAAGCGGGAGGGAGAGGTTCGACCGGAAGCCTTCGCCGCGCGCGTGGGCGGACGCTTTTAGGCCTAGTGCCCCTTGGCTCGACGAACTTTACGCGTGATTACCGCTTCGAAAGTGAAAGTACGTGACGTTATCCGCGAGCTGCGGGCCGCGGGCTGGTACGAAATTCGGCGAACCGCAACCGGCCATCGGCACTTCAAGCATCCGACCGTCCCGGGTCGCGTTACGGTTTCAGGAGGGCTCAGCGATGAGATGCCGATCGGTACGCTGAAAAGCGTCCGCAAGCAGTCGGGGTTGAGGTTGACGTGAACGATTACGTTGTCATCATCGAGAAGGGCGACAAGCCGCGTTCCTACGGGGCCTACGTCCCGGATTTGCCCGGCTGCGTGGCCACCGGAACGAGCCGTGCACAGGTGCGCGCACGAATCCGGGCGGCCGTCGAGTTGCACGTCGCCGGAATGCGCGAGGACGGGTTGCCGATTCCGAAGTCGACGGCGGTGCCGGAGTTCGTGACGCTGTCGCATGCGCGAGGAGGCGGGCTTCGGGTCGTCGGTCCGAAGGCTGCGAAACGGCGCGCCTGACCGCCGCGCAGAGGCTTAGCGCAACGTCAGCGGCAGCGTGACGCTCGTCGAGCGGCCGTCGCTCACGCTCGCGATGAACTGCACGTCGAACGTGCGATTGCGCAGGAACGACGGCACGTCGGGAATGTAGCCGTCGAAGAGAAACTGCCCCGGCTGGTGTTGCGGAATATTAATCGTGCGGCCTAGCGTCGCGGCCGCGACCGAGACGACCGCTTCGCTCGTCAGCACGCGAACGTGCAGCGGCGAGGGCGGAACGAGCTGCGAATCGTTGAGATCGATCTCGTCGATCTCCGGAGCGTTGGGACCCGGGAACGGCGTCATGTCGGGTGCCGGCGTGGCGCGGTAGACGAAATTGTACAGCGGCGTCGGGGCCGGCGTCGGCGTTGCGCCCGCAGGCGCGCTTTGCGGCGCGGGGCCGGGCTGGAACGCGAGCGCGCCGGCGAGCGCGAGCGCCGCGGCGATGCCCGGGCCGCTCAATCGAGCCTCACGGGGACGGAGACGCTGGTTTTGCGGCCGTCGGCCGTCGTCGCGATGAACTGCAGATCGACCGTCATGCCTTCGGCGATGAACGGCAGTTTCGGCAAGCGGCCGGTGGCGACGAAGACGCCGGGCGCGACCAGCGGCACGACGTCGTCGTGACCGTTGTTGTGATTGACGACTTTCACCACTTCGGGGCTCGTTTCGACGCGGATGTCGATCGGCCCGAGCGAGTGCAGTTTCTTGTCGTTGAGGTACACGGCGTAAATTTGAGGATCTCCCGGCGCAGGGTGCGCGGCACGGTGCGGTACGAAGCGGTAGTGGTACGGCGAAGGGGTCGCGGTGGCCGCCGGTTGGGCGCTCGCCGGCGCTGACGGCAGCGCGGTGGGCGCGCCGGACGGCGGCGCCGACGGCAGTTCGGTCGCGGCCGGAGCCGGGGCCGATCCCGCCGGTTCGGGCGCGCCGGTTGCGACCGGCGTGGGTCCGGGCGTCGCGATGGGCGGCGTACCGGGCGCGCTCGGCTGAGGCTGCGGCGCGGCGGCGGCAAAGAGCAGGGCGGCGAGAGCGATCACGGCGGCGTGGGTGTCTTTCCTCGAAGTGCGGCCGGCCGGAATTCGGCGAGCGCGAGGGCGAACGGCAAGGCGGCGACGGCGGCGGCCGCGCGAGCCGCGTCCAGGGTCATGTTTCCGGCGGCGTCGGGTAAATAACGCATCGCGGCAAAAATCGTCGCGAACCACAGGGCGGCGGCCGAGGGGCAGTCCCCCGCGGCGAGCGCGAGCGGCACGAGCCAGAGCACGTACCAAGGGTAGGCGTTCGGCAGCGCCGCCAGCAGTGCTAGCCCGGCCCAGGCGAAGCCTCGCCGTTCCCGTCGCAGGAGCAGCCGCGCACTATTTGCCAGCATCGCGGCGGCAAGCAGCGCCGCCGCCGGCAGGCCGAGCAGCCCTTGGAGCGACACGGCCGGCGCGTAGACGCCCGCCGTCGCCACGTGCCGCAGCGCGGGGAGCAAGGGCGGAAGTGCGAGCGCGACGGCCGCGGCGCCGCCCGCCGCGGTCGCGAGCCACACCGCACGCGTTTGCGTTCCCTCGAGCCACGCCGCGCGCGCGGCGTAGACGACGGCCAGCACTGCGCCGGGCGCCTTCACGAGCGGGCCGAGCGCGAGCGCGAATGCGGCGCCGGCCGGGAAACGGCGCGCGCACGCGAATGCGGCCGCGGCGCAGCATATGAGGATCGCGTCGTTATGCCCCTCCGCGACCGTCCACAGCGCGACGGGATTGAGGCCGTACGCGTACAGAGCGAAACTGCGCCGCTCGCGCGTGCGGTCGCGCAGCGCTACGCCCAAGAGCGCGATGCTCGCTAAGAACGCCGCGCACGCCGCCGCACGAAAAACCCAAAGCGTTGCGGACGATCCCGCCCCATTTGCGATCGTCACGATCGCGCGCGCGAAGAGCACGAACGCCGGGCCGTACACGCACACCGGAAACGCTCCGCTCCACTGGTAGCGCGCCGCGTCGAGCGGCGCGTCGTGCAGCGCGGGCGGCGCCAAGCGATACGGATCGACGCCGCGCGTTGCGAGATCGCCGTATGCCGCGTACGCGTACGGATCGCTCGAAAACGTGACGGGCCACGCGAGGTTTGCGGCGAGCGCCGCCGCCGCGACCGCGACGACGACGGCCGTGTCGGCACGCCGCGCGCGCGACGCGCAGACGAGCGCGACGGTCGCCGCGCCGAGGGCGGCGGCCAAGATGCAAAACCCTGCAGTACCGTAGTTTCCCCAGGCGGTCGCCACCGGCAGCGGCTGCGCGAGGTCGCGCGCGAGGGCGTGCGGCGCGCGAGCGATCCAGACGCGCGCGAGCAGCGCGCCCGCCGCGCACGCGACGGGGACGCCCCAGAGCGCCGGCGCGGGTCTCACGCATCGCGGGCTTCGCGGCGGCGTTCGCGAATCCCAGGCCGCGATGACCGAAACGGAGATGCGCCGCACGATCGCGCGCAAACGCGACGGCGCGCCGCTCGACGCCGCGACGTGGAGCGACGTGGTGGCCTCGCACGGCGACGGCGGAATCGACGACGCGCAGCTCGCCGCGCTGTTGATGGCCTGCACGCTGCGCGGGATGACGTTCGACGAAGCGCGCGCGCTCACCGCAGCGTTCGTGGCGAGCGGCGACCGGCTCGACGCGCCCGACCCGCGCACGGTCGACAAGCACAGCTCGGGCGGCATCGGCGATACCGCCTCGCTCGTCGTGGTGCCCCTGGTCGCGGCGTGCGGCGTGCCGGTCGCCAAGCTCTCCGGCCGCGCGCTCGCGCACACCGGCGGCACGCTCGACAAACTCGAAGCCGTCGCGGGCGTGCGCACGGATCTTTCGCCGGAGCGGTTCTTCGCCTGCGTCGCCGAGGCGGGTTGCGCGATCGCCGCGCAGAGCGCGCGGCTCGTGCCCGCCGACAAACGCTTTTACGCGCTGCGCGATCGCACGGCGACCGTTCCGGCGAGCGGCTTGATCGCGGCCTCGATCGTCTCGAAGAAGATCGCGGGCGGCGCGCGCGGCATCGTCTTCGACGTGAAAGCGGGCTGCGGCGCGTTCGTGGCCGAGCCGGACGGCGCAAGCGAACTCGCCGCCACGCTGGTCGCCATCACCGAATCGTTCGGCAGGCGCGCGCGCGCGCTCGTGACCGATATGAACGAACCGCTCGGTCCCGCGATCGGCACGGGCCTCGAAGCGCGCGAAGCGCGCGATTTCTTGCGCGGCACGCGCCGCGACGCGCGCCTCGCCGCGGTGTGCGACGCGCTCGCGCGCGCGATGCTCCACGTCGCCGGCTTTGCGGCCGATGCGTCCGCGGCCCTCGCTCGCGCGCTTGCGTCGGGCGCGGCCTACGAGCGATTCGAAGCGATGCTCGCCTTACAGGGCGCGGAGCGCGGCGCGCTCGAGCGCCTCGCGCCGCACGGCACGGCGACGGTCGCGCGCGCGGCGCGCTCGGGATTTCTCGCGGCGGTCGATGCCGTGGCGCTCGGCGAGCTCGCGCGCGAGCTGGTCGCGCGCGACGGTGCGGGCGCGGGCATCGTCGTGCGCGCGCGCACCGGCGACGCGCTCGCAGCCGGTGACGAAATCGCGACGGTCTACGGCGACCCCGGCGCGTGCGCCGCCGTCGCAGCCGCGTTCGCTCTTGCCGACGCGCCGCCCGCGGCGCGCCCGCTCGTTTACGGCGCGATCGGCTCGCGCGCGGCGGGCGACTCCGCGGCGGGCGATCCCGCGGCGGCCGCCGCGCGTTCGACGCTCGAGAGCAAGTAGAGCGGCCGCAATTTGACCTGGTCGTAAATGCGGCCGATGTATTCGCCGAGGATGCCGATGCCGATCAGCTGCACGCCGCCCAGGAACAGCACCGAGACGATGATCGACGTGTAGCCGGGCTCGTTGAGGTGCAGCGCCTTCAGCACCAAGATCACGGCGATGTAGAAGAAGGCGAAGACGCTGACCGTGAAGCCGAGGTAGGTCGCGAAACGCAGCGGGATTTCCGAGAACGACGTGATGCCGTCGACCGCGAACTTGAGCATCTTCGAGAACGGATACTTCGTCTCGCCGCTGAGGCGCGCGTCGCGCTCGTACTCGACGCCGGTCTGCTTGAAGCCGACCCAGCTGACGAGGCCCCGCAGGAAGCGGTGCTTCTCGCGCGTTTGTCCGAGCGCGTCCACGACGCGCCGGCTCATCAAGCGGAAGTCGCCGGTGTCGACCGGGATCGAGACGTTGGTCAGCCGCCGGATCGTGCGGTAGAAGAGGCGCGCCGTCCAGAGTTTGAAGAAGCTCTCGCCCTTGCGAACCTTGCGCGTCGCGTAGACGACGTCGTAGCCCTCGCGCCACTTCTCGAGGAACCGTTCGATCAATTCGGGCGGATCTTGCAGGTCGCCGTCCATCAGCACGATCGCGTCGCCGCGCGCCTGATCGAGCCCCGCCGTCGCGGCGATTTGGTGACCGAAATTGCGCGAGAGGTCGACGATCGTGAGTTCGGGGTGCGCGGGCATGGCGGCGCGCAGCGCCGCGAGCGTGCCGTCGTTCGAGCCGTCGTTCACCGCCACGATTTCGTAGGTATCGCCGTTTGCCGTGACGCGATCCATGATCGCCGAGACGCGCCGCAAGAGTTCGGCGACGTTGCCGTCTTCATTGTACAGCGGCACGACGACGCTGATGAGGCTCATGCGGCGAGCTGGCTGCGCACGGCCTGCCAAAAGAGCGGAAAGAGCAACTCGTGGTGGCCCGTGAACGCGAAGCCTTTGCCGTTCGTGCCGAGATGCGGACGGCGCACGACGTTGGTTTGCGGCCGGTACTGGCGAATGAAGTCGAAGTCGGCGGTCGTGAAATCGCCGCGCCGGCCGACGTTGCGTGCCACGCTGACCGCTTTGAGGAACGCCTCCGGCAAGAGCACGGCCGAACCGAAATTCAAGTAGACGCCGCCGTCGAGCAGGTCGGCGACGACCGAACACAAGAGCCGGAAGTCCAGCAACGCCGCCTCGCCGAGCGCCGCGCCGTCCGCTTGCGGGTGCGCGTGGACGATGTCCGTGCCGATCGCGACCGTGACGCAGGCGGGCACGTTGCGTTCCGCGCAGGTGGCGAACACGGAAGTGGCGGCGAAGGGCGCGCGCGCTTCGAGCAGCGCGTCGCCGACGGCCCGGCCCACGCCGCGCGCGCGCTTGCTCGCGATCGCGTCGAGGATGAACGAAGCGGTTTCCGACGACATGCCGAACGAGCCGTCTTGCAGCGCCATATCCACGTCTTCGGACGTTTTGCCGACCAGCGCCAGTTCGGCGTCGTGGATCGTCACCGAGCCGTTCGCAGCGACTGCGGCGAGGTAGCCGTCCCGCACCAGGTCGCAGACCATGGGCCCGAGCCCGACTTTGACGACGTGACCGCCCATGCCGAGCACGACCGGGCGCCCGTTTGCGATGGCGCGCGCCGTGCGGCTCACGAGCTCGCGCAAACCTTCCCCGGCCAGGATGTTCGGCAACGCGTCGAACCAGGTGCGGAATGAAGCATCCGCCGCGACCGTCCGGCCGCCGTCCGCCGCGCGCACTTTCGAAGGACGTTCGTCGAGCGGCGTCACCCGTAAGCGCTGAAGGTCGAGCGGGGAATACGGCACCCGTGGGCGGTTCCACCAGGCGTATGCGAGCCCTTGTCGCCGCGCTCGCCGTCGCGCCGATCGCCTGCGCGCACGACTCGCACCGATCGACGATTGCGGCCGCGACCGCATTGCCCGCGCCGCCGCGCGCGGCCGATCGCGCGGCAGCGCCGAAACCGTGGAAAATCGCTGCGCCGCCGCAGGTCGCGCACGCGACCGCACCCGCGCTGCCGCCCGCGCCCGCCTTCAGCGTCGCGAGCGCAGCGTCGCCTGCGGCTTCGGCCGCGGCGCCTTCCGCGAGCCGAACGCCGAAAATCTATTCCGTCGTCGTCCAACCGAGCGTCGTCCATACCGGCGACGCGGTGTCGTGGATCGTGCGCACGTCGCACGACGTGGTGAGCGTGAGCGCGCACGTTTCGGCGTACACGCTGCCGCTGCGGCAGCAGGGCGCGGGCCGGTTTTTCCTCGGCTTCACGATCCCGTCGAACGTACCGCCGATCTTTCACGGCACCTACTCGCTCGAACTCACCGCGCGCACGCAATCCGGCGCGACCGCCGTGCGCACGGTGCCGATGATCTTTCAATGACGCCGGGACGCGAACCGGACGTCCGCGTCGACGGCGCGCGCGACGTCCGCACGAGCATCCCGGAGGTCATCTACGGCGCCGGCAAGACGCGCGAGCAGATCGCCCGCATCGCGCGCGAACTGTACGGCGTCTCCGGTTTCGCGCTCGCCACGCGCGTCGCCGCGCCCGACGGCGAAGCGCTCGCGCGCGAACTGCCCGAAGCGCGCTACTTCGAACGCGCGCGCGTCCTGCAGTGCGGCACGCTGCCGCGCACGGCGCAGCGCGTCGCGGTCGCTTGCGCGGGCACGTCCGACGTTCCGGTCGCCGAGGAAGCCGCGCGCACGCTCGACGCGTTCGGTCACGACGTCGTCGAGCGCTACGACGTCGGCGTCGCGGGCATCCACCGCACGCTCGAAGCGCGCGACGCGCTCGATGCCTGCCGCGTCGTCATCGTCGTCGCGGGCATGGAAGGCGCGCTGCCGTCCGTCATCGCCGGTCTCGTGCGCGCGCCGGTCGTCGCGGTGCCGACCTCGATCGGCTACGGCGCGTCGTTCGACGGGCTCGCGGCGCTGCTCGCGATGCTCAACTCGTGCGCGCCCGGAATCTCGGTGGTGAACATCGACAACGGGTTCGGCGCGGCTTGCGTCGCGCATAAGATTGTCATGTCGGGTGCGCGATAGCTATTGCTGCGCGTGGGCCGGGCGGGCGTTGGGGCGTGCCGCGGGGACGCCCGCGATTTCCCATCCATGGGAAATCGCTGCTCGTCCACTTTTCGCTCCCGCCCTTCCAGGGCTCCGCGAAAAGCTGTAACGCCCCGCGGCACGCCCCAACGCCCGCCCGGCCTTCGATTACGAGATATCGGCCCAGCGTGCGACCGTGTCGTTCGAGCGCGCGTTCGGCGCGACCGGCAGTTGGTGCGGTCGCACGATGCCGCCGGTGCGGTCGCGTTCGACGGTTTGGTAGTTGCCGCGCGTGAACTGGTACTTGAGCAGCGTGCCGGCCGGGAGGCCGAGCGTGATCGTGAAGCGGCGCGCGTCGACGCGTTGCATGCGTATTTCGGCCGGGCTGTAGTTGCTGCGGTCGGTCGAGAGGTAGACGTCGTCGGTCGGCGGGGTCTGGGCGGGGACGCGGACTTCGATCGTCACGCTGACCGTGCCGGCCGCGACGGCGCCGACCGTCGGGCCCTTCGTAACCGGGCGCACGCTTTTCGGGCTCTGCGCGATGAAATCGCGCGGCAGATCGGCGATGTCGACGTCGCTCGGGTAGCTGCGCGGCGGATCGAGTTCGATGAGGGTGACATCGTGTTGCAGGCGATCGACCGTCACGCGAACGATGCTGCCGATCGTGAGCTTTGGGGGGACGGCGGTCGTCGCGCGCAGGCGCAGCGCGTCGCCGCTCGTGAAGATGAGAAAACCGTTGGCAACCGCCAGGGCTTGGCCGCGGACGTAGATGAACGGCGATGCGTTCGTTGCACTTGCCGACGGCGCAGGTGATGGCGACGGTGACGGCGCCAGCGGCGTGGTGATCGCAAGAAAGAGCGCGAAGCAGAGCGCGCCGATCGTCGAGAGCATCACGGCCCCACCGAAAACGAGTACTGCGGCGAGAGGTAGCGGCCGCCCCAGCCGAAGTCGTAGGAGCGGCCGAGTTCGACGCGGAGCTCGGGGGCGATGCGGCGCGTCACGTCGAGGGAGAGCGCGTACGGCGCGCGGCCGAAACCGTGGAACTGCGGGAAGTCGCGCGTGTGGTAGAGCGTTATTTCGATGCGGTCGTCGGGTTTGCGGCCTTGGAACGTGGCGTCGAGTTCGTAGGTGCGATACGTGCTCTCCCCGGCGTAGGAGAAGTAGCCGGGCCACGGCGTGCCGTCCGGCGCGTAGTACGGTAGCGCGGGATCGGGGAGGCCGAGCGCGTAGGCGGCGACCGCGGGGTCGCGGTACCGGTCGTCGCTTTGCTGGAACTGCACTTGCGCGAAGACGCGCAGCGCGCGCGTCACGGCGCGCCCCGCGCTTACGGTGAGCGTTCCCGTGAGAATCTGGTGCGGATAGCTGTAGAGCGTGTTGTCGTAGTCGTAGCGCGTGCCGATCGGCGTCCCGAGCAGGCGGAAATCCGGCGCGAGGAGCTCCGCGCCGAGATCTTTGCGAAAATCGTTATTGAACGGGTATCCGCCGGCGTTGTGATCGTAGCCGTAACCGGCGTGCAGCTGGTAGCCGAAGTAGTGCCCCACGTCGTGTTCGTAGGTGCTCGCGACCAGTTGGCCCGAGTTGGACGAATCGAACTGACCGGCGCTGAACGTTTCCTTTAGAAACGTGCCGCTGTGCTGCAGTTGGTATTGAATCGACTGGTTGGCGAAGGCGCCGAACGTCGCGAAGCCGGAGAGCTGCTGCTGCACGCCCGGTCGCAACTGCTGGAACGAAAGCCAATCGATCTGCCGGTCCCAGAACGGCAGCAGCGACGCGACGAAATAGGCGCGGTTGCCCTCGACGAGGTGCGTATCGAGTCCGAGCGTGACGCCGTTCGTGCCGTCGTAACGCAGGTGCGCGGCCGTCAGCGACGCGGGCGAGCCGAAGAGCGAGTAGGGCTGATCGAACGACGCGGCGGGCGCGGCGCTGTAGTTGATGTGCTGGTTCTGCACGAGCGTGTACAGGAACGTCGGCAGCGTGAGCGAGGGGCCGGCGCCGGTCGGAAACTCGGCGGGCGACATGCGCACGCCCGCGTTCGGCGTCACGAGCGCGTGGCGCGACCGCATGTACGGCCGTTGGCCGTCGAGATCGGCGGCCTCGAACGTGTCGGCCGGCGCGGGCTCCTCGACGGCGCTCGCCGGGTCGTCGTCGCGCACGGCGAACGTCGCGGGAACGGGCGACGCGCGCAGCAGCGTCGCGCGTCCGGTTGCGAGGTCGAGCGCGTACGCCGTGGCGTCGAGCGGGCGCGGGCCGCCGAGCACGCGCACGTGGCCGCTTGCGAGCAAACGGTTCCTGTAGAGGTCGACGCGCACGGCGTCGGCTTCGAGCATGCGCGAACCCTCGCGCAGCACGACGTGGCCCGTGGCCGCGAGCAGCGCCGCGTTCGCGTACGGAAAGAAGTCGATGCCGTCGGCGCGGACGTCGATTTTCGACGGCAGACCGCCCGCGCGCGCGGCGCCCGTCCCCGCGAGGACGGCGGCGACGACGGCTGCGCTCCGAACGAGCCTCACGGCGGCTTCGCCGCTACCGGTGGGGCGGCGTGACGATCGGGACCGGATTGAACGGCGTCGGCAGCACGCCGTTGAGATCCGGGGCGAACTGATCGGAGTCGCCCCAATTGTCGACCACGTCGTTCTTCGATTGAATGTCGGCGTTGCGCACTTGGAACACGCGCGGCTTCGTTTCGATCCCGCCGGGACCGCGTTCGGCGGATTGCCACGAACCGCGCGTGTAGCGATACAGGAATTTCGTTCCGGAATTGAAGTCGCGCGTGACGCGGTAGTGCAGCGCGTCGACGCGGTCCATGCGAATCGCCGTGGCGCTCCAGCCGCTCACGTCGGTCGCGATGTATACTTCATCGGTAAACGGCGTCTTCGGCGGCACTTCGACGGTGAAGACGACGAGCACCGGCTTGCCGCTGAACCCTTCGCCGCCGCGCAAGTCCGGGTTGGCGTACGGCGTGGAGAGTGCGACGGCGAACTTCTTGACGTCCTCATAGGCCGCTTCGTCCGGCAGTTTTCGCGACGAGAGCGCGAGTTCGACGACGTTGCCGGTGCCCGTGTCGAAGGACGCGCGCGCGTAGGTGCGCGTCACCGGCCGCAGCGTCGTCGGACCGCCTTTGGCGGCGTCGTCGATCTTCACGGCGGGATCGAGCCGGAAGCCGTCGCCGGTCGTGAAGAACACGAAGCCGGCGCGCTCGTCGAGAATCTGGCCCGCAAATCGCACGATCTTTCCCGACGGCGACGGCGTGGCCGTCGCCTCGAGCGGCGGCGGCGTTTCGCCCGAGGCCGTTTCGTCCGGCGTCGGCAGCGCGGCGGCGCGCGCGGCCGTTTGGCCGAACGGCTGCACGCCGGCGAGTCCGACGGCGACGGCGGCGACGAGCAGCACGGCGAAGCGGTAGAGGCGCGCGGTCATTTCTGCACTTGGAACGAGAATTGGGGGCTCCAGCGTTCGTACCCGCCGAAATTGAAGAAGTACGAGCGTCCGACGTCGAGCACGAGCAGGTGGTTCACGCGGAAGCGGACGTCGAGACTCGCCTGGTACGGCGCAAGACCGTAGTTGAAGAACGTCTGGGTGTCGCCGACGGTTTGGATGAGGCCCGCGATCGGTTTGGGAAAATCGTGGTTGGCGCGCATCGAAAAATTGAGCGTGAAGTTCGTGTTGGGGCTGAACACCAGCTGGCCGATCAGCGAGCGCGTCGTGGCGAATCCGTCGAAGCTGTAGCCCGGTACGGGCAGTCCGGTCAGCGGGCTGACGTACGGATGGTTGACGTAGTCCGTATTGTACGCGATCGGCTGCAGCGGGCCGTAGAAGTCGCCGATGTTTTGGTTCGAGTACTCGACGAGCAGCGTCAGCTTCTCCGGGTCGATCGGCTTGGTGAGCGATAAGGTCGTCGTCGTGGTGTCGACGTGGTGCGGCAGCGAATAGTACTGCCGCTGCTTGTCGAACGACGCGGTGAAGTAGACGTCGCGATGGCGGCCGGTGGCGTCGCGCAGCACCGTGATGTTGGTCGTCTCGAGGTTGAAGCCGAACGTCTTGTCGTAGATCGAGTTCACGTTGACGCCGCCGAGGGTTTGAATCGGCAGTTCGCCGTTGTGCGCGAAGCCGACGCCCGAACGCAGTTGGAACGAAAGCGGCAGATCGTTGAGGCGATGCCGGTTGCCGATCCAGGAGAGCGTCGCGTCGTCGGGATGGTACGGCACCCAATTGTGATCGGGGCTGCCGTAGTAAAAGAGGCCGTTGCGGTCGGGCGGCTGCGCGAGGAGGCTATCGTAGTACGCGTCCGAGGCGAGCTGCAGGTACGAGTGCGGCAACGAACCCGTGATCTGCAGGTTTCCGTAGGCGACCGCCGAGAGCGGCCGGCTGAAGCCCGATTGATACGCCGATTCTTGGAGGCTGAGTTGCACCTGAATGCCGGGCGTCACGTGATCGGACGCGATGAAGTTGTACACCTTGAACGGCCGGGTCAGCGGGCTGACGGAAAAAACGAGGTAGTGGTTGTCGCTGACTTGATGCTGCTCGTACGCGAAGAACACTTTGTTGACCGAATCGTAGCGCACGTGCGCCGTCGCCAGCGCGTGCTCGCCGCCCGCGAAGTCGAGCGGCCCGTCCACGTAGGCCCCGGGCAGCGCGTTCTGCGCGAAGTTCGGGTTCGGCGAAAAGTTCAGAAAATATGAAGGAAACGTTAGATAGGTTAGACCGAAATTAATTCTCGCGGGCGAAAAGCGAACGCTTTGATCCGGATCGATCGCCGCGTCCTTCGCGTAGAGGAACACGCGCTCGGTCGAGAGGTCGGGCAGGAAGAAGGTGTCTCCCGGCATCTCGCGCCCGAGGAGCGGATGCGCGTAATCGCCGCTCGCGAACGTCCAGCGGTCGGGTTCGGAGAGAATCGGGACGAAGTACGCGCGGTCGAAGTCGAAGAATTCCGAGAAAGCCGCGCCGTCGTAGTCCTTACCGGCCGCCGAAAGTCGCACGTTTCCGGCGACGACGAACCGGTTGAGGCGCAGGTCCATCGCAAACGTGTTGCCGCGCACGTGCGTGCCGTCGCCGAGCCGCACGTCGACGTTCCCGTCGGCGGACACGATGAAGCGGTTGCTGTAGAAAGCGATGCGGTCGGCGGCGAGGTGGAAGGCCGCGAGCCGGCGCCCGGTCGGCGGCGTCGGGCTCGGTTCGGGCTCTTGCGCAGCCGCGGAGGCCTCCGCCGAGGGCGCGGCGTCCGGCGGCGGCGCGAGCGGCGCCGCCGTGGCGAGCGGCACGCTGCCTGCGGGCGGCGGCTCGGCGTTCGCCGCGCACGCGCACGCGACGAACGCGACGCACGCGATGATGAAACGAAATTGCAAGAACTGCACTCTCCGCGCAACGCGGTAGAAGGGAGGCATCGTTCGTTTAACTACGAAGCGCTTGCCGGTATGACGCGATGCATCGTCATCGTTCTGGATTCCGGAGGGATCGGCGCGTTACCGGACGCCGCCACGTACGGAGACGCACCGGGAGCCGACACCATCGGTAACGTCGCGGCGCGTGTGGGCGGATTGACGTTGCCGAATTTCGAGCGTTTGGGCTTGGGGAATCTGACCGCGATCCGCGGCGTGTCGCCCGCGCGCGAACCCGCCGCCTTCGTCGCTCGCTTGCAAGAAGAGTCGAAAGGCAAAGATACGATCACGGGACATTGGGAGATGGCGGGCATCCACACGGACGTTCCGTTTCCGACCTATCCCGAGGGCTTTCCCCCCGAGGTGATCGACGCGTTCGCCGCGATTTGCGGGAAAGTGCCGCTGGGAAACGTTCCCGCATCGGGAACGGAGATCATCGAACGCCTAGGTGAAGAACACATGAAAACCGGTCGGCCGATCGTGTACACCTCGGCCGACAGCGTGTTCCAAGTCGCGGCTCACGAGTCCGTGGTGCCGCTCCCGGTGCTGTACGACTGGTGCGAGCGGGCGCGCGCGATGCTGGTGCCGCCCCACGCCGTCAACCGCGTGATCGCGCGACCGTTCGCCGGGAAACCGGGTTCGTTCGCGCGGACGCCGAACCGCCGCGATTACGCGCTCGACCCGCCGCGAAACGTTCTCGACGTTCTGGCGGACGCGGGCGTCGGAGTGTACGCCGTCGGCAAGATCTGCGACATCTTCAACGGGCGCGGCGTTACCGCGTCGCAGCGCGTCGTCGACAACGAGGATGCGATGGCACGCACGTTCGAACTTCTGCGCACCGTCGAGGCGGGATTCCTATTCGTGAACTTAAATGATTTCGACACGAAGTTCGGTCACCGGCGCGACGTGCGCGGCTACGCCGCCGCGCTCGAACGCCTCGACCGGCACGTGCCCGAACTCGAGGCGTCGTTGCGACCGGGCGACGCCGCGATTTTCACCGCCGATCACGGCTGCGATCCGACGGCGCCGGGCACCGATCATACGCGCGAGTTCGTGCCGTTCGTCGAAACCGGTCTGCGGCGGGGCTTCGGCGGAACGCTGCTCGGACTGGAACACGTCGGCCGCCGCGTGACGGATTTGCTCGTCGCCGCAAGCGCGGTGCGCGCGTGACGCCGCAAGCGGATACGGCGGCGGTCGCCGCCCGGCCGCGCGTCCGGCAAGCGGCGGCCCCGGCCGAGCGCCGCATTCCGCGCTCGTGGCACGTCTTCAAGCGTACGATCGACGTTGCGATCGCCGGCACCGCGCTCGTCGTGCTGTCGCCCGTCGTGCTGCTGGCGACGCTCGGCATCGCCGTCGTCTCGCCCGGCTCGCCCTTCTTCCTGCAAGAACGCGTCGGCAAGGACGGCCGCCGCTTCCGCCTCTTCAAGTTGCGCACGATGGTCGACGGCGCGCACCTCTTCCACGACGACATGCGCGCGCTCAACGAAGTCGACGGTCCGGTGCTGAAGATTCGCAACGATCCGCGCCTCCATCGTTTGGGCAAACTGCTGCGGCGCACGTCGATCGACGAATTGCCCAACCTCATCAACGTGCTGCGCGGCGATATGTCGATCGTCGGCCCGCGGCCGCCGCTGCCACAGGAAGTCGCTCATTACGACGACTACGCGCGGCGCCGGCTGACCGTCAAGCCGGGCATCACGTGCCTGTGGCAGATTTCGGGCCGCTCGAACGTCTCGTTCGACGAATGGATGCGGCTCGACAACCTCTACATCGACACGTGGACGCCGCTCGGCGATCTGGCGATCGTCGCCAAGACGCTCCCCGCCGTGCTGCGAGGCGAGGGCGCCCACTAAGTTGCTCCGCGCGCTGCCTGCGACGCCGCCGAACCACGTCGCACTCGCGCGGTCGACCATCCTCGTCATGGCGGCCACGCTCGCGTCCGCCATCCTCGGATTCGCGCGCGAAGTGGTCAACGCGCGTTTCTACGGCACGCAGTGGCAGATGGACACGTTCCTGGCCGCGGCGACGATTCCGACGATCCTCTTCGGCGTCTTCAACGGGGCGCTCTTGAGCGCGCTCATCCCCGTGTTCAGCGAGTACGTGGCGCGCGGCGAGGAAGAATCGGCGTGGCGCTTGGCCAGCACGATCTTCAACGTGCTGTTCGTCGCGCTCGCCCTGCTCGCGGCGCTCGGCTGGCTCTTCGCGCCCGCTTACGTGCCCGTGGTCGCGCACGGCTTCCCGCCGTGGCAGCTGGCCCAGGCCACGACGATGACGCGCTGGCTGATGCCGACCGTCGTGGCGACGAGCCTGGCCGGCGTCGTCAGCGCGATGCTCAACGCGCGGCATCGCTTCTCGGCGTCGGCGGTGCAAGGCATCGCGATCAACGTCGTGACGATCGCGGTCGTCCTGCTGCTCGAACGCAAGCTCGGCATCTACGCGCTCGTGCTCGGGACGGCGCTCGGCCTGACCGCGCAACTGCTCGTGCAGTTGCCGGCGCTCGTGCGCTTGCGGATGTATCGCTTCGCGATGGACCTGCACCACCCGGGGCTCGCGAAGATTTGGGCGATGCTCGGGCCGATCGTCGTCGGCTCGGCCGCCGGGCAGCTCGCCATTTTCTTCGACCGCCACTTCGCCTCGACGCTCTCCACCGGCTACATCGCGGGCATGAACTACGCGACCAAACTCGTCGGCTTTCCGCAGCAGATCTTCGCCGCCGCGATCGCGACCGTGATTTTCCCGCTGTTCGCGTCGCAGTTCGCGAGCGCGAATCGCGCCGGCATCAAGAAGAGCGTCGTGATGGGTTTGCGGCTCGTGAACTTCATTACGATCCCGTCGGTTTTCGGTTTGGTCGCGCTCGGCCGGCCGATCGTCGCGGCGCTCTTTCAGCGCGGCGAGTTCAAAGCGACGGCGACGGACCTGTGCTCGGGGCTCTTGCCCTTTGCGGCGAGCGGCCTCGTCGGCGTGGCGGCCTGCATCGTGCTGACGCGCTGCTGCTTCGCCTGCAAAGAAACGCGCTGGACGGTGGCCATCTCCGTGTTCACGGTGCTGCTCAACGTCGGCCTCTCGCTTCTCTGGCTGAAGCCCCTGGGCGCGCGCGGCCTGCTGCTGGCCAATTCGGTCAGCCAATGGATCCAAGCCGCGCTGCTTTTCGGGCTCGTGTGGCGCTTGGTGCGCGGCCTCGATTGGAGGACGATCGCGGATTCGGCGGCACGCATCTGCTTCTGCTCGGCGATCATGGGTCTGGCTTTGGAATGGATCGCCACGCTCGGCGGTCCCGGCGCGAACGCGGGCCTCGGCACGCGCCTCTCGTACTTGGCGGCGGAGCTGGCGATCGCGGCGTTCGTCTTCTTGGGCGCCGCGCGCTCCTTCGGCGTTGCGGAACTCAACATCGTCGTGCGGCTGATCTTGCGGAAATTCGAGGGCCGCGTGCCCGCGCCGGCCGAAGCCGCCGACGTGCCGATTGCCTAGCGCGGCGCGGCTGCGCGCGCTGCTGCGCAGCGACTTTCTGCGGCACGGCTTCCTCGTGTTCGTCGCGATGTCGGCGATCAACGTGCTCGGCTACGCCTATCACTTCGCCATCAGCCGGCGGATCGGCGTCGAGCAGTACGGCGTGCTCTCCGCGCTCAACGCGGCCATCATGGTGAGCACGGTCGTCCCCGCGATCGCCACGACGATCGTGGTGAAGTACGCGGCGGAATTTCGCGCGGCGGGCGACCGCGCGCACCTGGCGGCGCTCGTGCGCGGCGTTCTCCTCTACGGCTCGCTGACGACGCTCGTCGTAGCCGCGGCCGGCATCGCGCTCAGCGGCCCGATCTCCGCTTATCTAAGAATCGCGAACGTCTGGGCGGTCGACATCACGATGGCGATCGTCGCGCTCGGCATCACCACGCCGACGATGCGCGCCGTGTTCGTCGGCATCGAAGATTTCGCGGCGTTCTCGATTTCGTCGGTCATGGAGTCGGTCATCAAAGCGGTCGCCGGCATCGCGCTCGCCTACATGGGATTCGGCGTCGTGGGCGCGGTCGACGGCTGGGCGCTCGGCAGCGCCGTCGCGATCCTCTACACGGGCGTCACGCTCGGCACGCGCTTCCGCCGCATGCCGGGGGCGAAACTTTGGATCGACGGCCGCCGCCTCTTCGTGACGACGGCGGGCGTCGCGCTTTCGACGATTTGCGTCACCAGCATCAGTTACGCCGACGTGCTGATCGTCAAACACTACGCCGACCCGACGACGGCGGGCCTCTACGGCGCGCTCTCGCTCTCGGGCAAGATCCTGCTCTTCGTCGCGTCCTTCGTGCCGACGATCGTGCTGCCCAAAGCCACGCGCCAAGCGCTCGGCGGCGAATCGCCGGTCGGCGTGTTCGTGCGCGCGCTCGGCCTGATCGTCGCGATCTCGGGCGCGGGCCTCGTCGTCTACTACTTCTTTCCGGCGTTCATCATCACGTCGCTGGCGGGCGCGTCGTTCGCTCCCGCCGCGCCGTACGTATTCTCGTACGGCATCGCGATGGTGCTGCTCGCCGCGCTCAACGTCGTCGTCACCTACAAGATCGGCATTCACCGTTTCGATTTCGTCGTGCCGCTCGCCGTCTGCGCGGCGGGCGAACTCGCCGGCATCGCGTATCGCCACGCCTCCCTCGGCGACGTGATCGCCGTGCTGATCGTGGGCAACGGCGTGGCCCTGGCGGCCTCGGCGTGGCGCGTGACGGCGCCGCTGCGCGCGCCCGATCTCGTTCAGCGCGCGGGGGCGGACGTCGCCGCGTAAGCGCGCGCCGCTCGGGTCGCGCGCGCGGCGCGCACGAGCGCGGCGGTCGCTTCGTTTTCCAGCACCGCCACGATCTTTTCCGCCGCGCGGCCGTCGCCGAAGAGCGGCGGATGCGCGGCCGGCCGCGCCGGCGCCGCGTGCAGCGCCGCGCGAATTTCGCCCGTGCGCGCGCCCGCCAAGCGATTCCAGCCCGCTTCGACCGTGTTCGTCCACTCGGTCGTTTCGCGCAGCGTGACGCACGGCACGCCCGCGAAGTACGCCTCCCGCTGCACGCCGCCGGAATCGGTGAAGATCGTGCGCGCGCCGCATTCGAGCGCGACGATCTGCAGGTAGTCGAGCGGCTCGAGGGCGACGACGCCGGGCGGCGGCGCGATCTCGAACGCACGGAGCCGGGCCGCCGTGCGCGGATGGATCGGCCAGAGGACCGGCCGCGGCGGATCGGCGAACGCCGCGACGAGCGTCGCGAGACGGGCGCGATCGTCGACGTTCTCGGCGCGGTGCAGCGTCAGCACGTCGTACGGCGCGCGCGTCAGGGCCTGCAGCTCGGCGGTCAGCGCCGCCGCAGCGCGTTCGCGCACGCGCAAGAACTCGTCGTACATCACGTCGCCGCAGACGTACACGCCGCGCACGATGCCCTCGCGTTCGAGGCGCGCGCGAGCGGCGTCGTCCGTCACCAGGGCCACGTCCGCAATGTGGTCGGCGACGATGCGGTTGATCTCTTCGGGCATCGTGCGGTCGTAGGAGCGCATCCCCGCTTCGACGTGCGCGAGCGGCAGCAGCAACTGCTTCGCGACGAGGGCGCCCGCGAGCGTGCTCGTCGTGTCGCCGCGGACGATAAGCAGGTCGGGATCGGCCTCCGCGACCGCGCTCGCCAGGCCCGTCATCATGGCGCCCGTCTGGGCGCTCGGCGGCAAGGAACCCACGCCGAGGTTGAGGTCGGGCGCGGGCAGATCGAGCTGGTCGAAAAACCGGGCCGACATCCGCGCGTCGTGGTGCTGGCCCGTGTGGATCAGGATCTCGTGGTGGCGCTCCCGCAGCGCCCGCGACAGTGCCGCCGCCTGAACGAATTCCGGCCGCGCGCCGACGATCGAGACGATCCTCACTGGGGCGGCGTTTCGCCTTAGCCCCGGGATGTGCTTTGTCGTCGCCTCTGCCGAAACGGATAAGGTAAGCTCGAAGGGGTCGACCGCTCACGCCATGATCGAGGCCAGCATTCACGTTCCGCTCGTCGCGCCGCTCGTCGGTGAGGAGGAAATCGCCGCCGTCGGCGAGGTCCTGCGCTCGGGGCAGCTTGCGTCGGGACCGGAGGTGGCCGCCTTCGAGCGCGAGTTCGCCCGGGCGACCGGAGCGGCGCACGCCGTGGCGCTCAATTCGGGGACGGCGGCCAACCATGCGGCCCTCGTCGCCATGGGCATCGGCGACGGCGACGAGGTGCTCGTCACGCCCTTCACCTTCGCGGCGACGGCCACGCCCGTCCTCATGCAGCGCGCCGTCCCGCGCTTCGTCGATATCGACCCGCGCACGTTCAACCTCGACCCGGCCGCGGCGCTGGCGGCGGCAGGTCCGCGCACCAAGGCGGCCATCCTGGTCGACCTCTTCGGCCTGCCGCTCGACCCCGCGGGTGCCCCGGGGTTCCGCGAGCGGGGCGTCCGCTTTCTCGAAGATGCGTGCCAAGCGGTGGGCGCCTACCGCGGCGGCCGGCATGCCGGGTTGCTCGGCGAAGCGGCCTCGTTTTCGTTTTACGCCACCAAAAACTTGATGACGGGCGAAGGCGGGATGCTCGTGACGGGCGACGCCGGCATCGCCGCGAGCGCGCGGCGCTTTCGCCAGCACGGGCAGGGCGAACGCTACGAGTATCTGTCGCTCGGGTACAACTACCGCATGACCGACCTTGCGGCGGCGATCGGCCGCGTGCAGTTGCGCCGTTTGGGCGAATTGCAGGAGGCGCGGCGCGCGAACGCCGCGTTCTACGACGCGGCGCTGGGCGGCATCCCGGGCGTGACGCTGCCGTTCGTCCCCGAGGGCGCCACGCACGCGTACCACCAGTATTCGATTCTGATCGACCGCACGGCGACGCCGAACGGCGCCGGCCGCGACGAGGTGCGCGCGCACTTGAGCGCGCGCGAAGTCGGCAGCGGCGTCTACTATCCCGTGCCGCTGCACCTCCATCCGCTCTTTGCGCCGCTGGGTTACGGCCCCGGGGATTTCCCCGTCGCCGAGCGCGTCTCGGCCTCGATTCTCGCCTTGCCCGTGCATCCGCGCTTGACGCGCGCGCAACTGGAGTGGACCGTGCGGGCGGTTCGCGAAGCGGTCGGCGCGAATCACCAATGATGCCCAAGACCGTCCGCGTGGGCGTCGTCGGCTTCGGATCGATCGGACTTCATCACGCGCGCAATCTCAGCACCATGCCGGGCGTCGTTTTGGTCGGCGTGGCCGACACGTCGCCCGACGCGCTGGCGCGCGCGCAAAGCCTGGGCTTCGCGACCTTCCCGACGGCGAGCGCCCTGCTCGACGCCGGTCTCGACGCGGCCGTCATCGCCGTGCCGACCAGCCAGCACGAAGACGTCGCCGACGATTTCATCGACCGCTCGTGCGCGCTGCTCGTCGAGAAACCGATCGCGCACACGATGCTGGCCGCCAAACGCTTGATGGCGCGCTGCGCGCGCGCGGGCGTGCCGCTGATGGTGGGCTACGTGGAACGCTACAATCCCGCGATGGAGGCGATCCGCGATTTCGTCGCCGACGGCAATCTCGGGCGGCTGATCAGCATGTCGGCCAAACGCGTCGGCGTCCTGCCGCCGCACGTGCGCGACGCGAGCGTGCTCGTCGATATCGGCGTGCACGACATCGACATCGCCGCCTTCATCACCGGCGCGCGCCTCAATCTCTTGTGCGCGCAGGGCGGCATGGCGCTCTTGCGCGACCGCTTGGATTTCGCCACGCTGCTGCTGGACGCCGCGGGCTGCGTCGTGTCGATCGAAGCGAATTGGATCACGCCCGTCAAGGTGCGCGAACTCGCCATCACGGGCACCAACGGGTATTGCAAGGTCGATTACATCACGCAGGAAGCGTGGTTCGCGCCGGGTCAGACGTTCGAGCCGGCGGGCACGTACGACGATCTGGTGCGCGCCTACAAAGAGGGCACGCTGCTCGCGCTGCCGGTGCGCAAGCGCGAACCGCTGGCCCGGGAACTCGAAGTCTTCATCAACGGCGTGCGCGGCGGACCGCTGCCCAACCCCGGCATCGCGCTCGCCTCGCTGCGCATCGCCGAAGAGGCGACCGAGTACATCAACCGCCTCTCGCGCGTGGCGCTGGCGAGCCGGGCCTGATGGCCGTCGCGCCCGGCGCCTTCGTGCACGAGTCCGCGGTCGTCGAGGACGGCGCGACCGTCGGCGCAGGGACGCGCGTCTGGCATCAGGCGCAGATTCGCGCGGGCGCGCGCGTCGGCGCGCGCTGCAACGTCGGCAAGGGCGTCTTCATCGACTTGGACGTGCGCGTCGGCGACGATTCGAAGCTGCAGAATTACGCCTGCGTGTACCACGGCGTCACGCTCGGCCGCGGCGTCTTCGTCGGCCCGCACGCGGTGTTCACGAACGACCGTTACCCGCGCGCCACCGATTCGACGTTCGTGCCGCTGCGCGACGGCGACTGGACCGTCGGCGAAACCAGCGTCGGCGACGGCGCGTCCATCGGCGCGAACAGCACGATTCTGCCGGGCGTGCGCGTCGGCGCTTGGGCGATGGTGGCGGCGGGCGCGGTCGTCACGGCCGACGTGCCGGCCTACACGCTCGTCGCGGGCGCGCCCGCGCGGCGCCTCGGCTGGGTGTGCGCGTGCGGGAAGCGCCTCGGCGAAGAGAGCCCGGCCTGCGCGCGCTGCGGACCGCTGCCGGCGGACCATCCGCTGCGCGGCACGCTCCCCTAGAGCGCGGCGTTCGCTAGAAGCGGCGCACGTTCGCGAGATCGCTGCCGCGAAAAATCGCTTCGACGCGATCGATCGTATCGGGCTGCGCGAAACAGTAGACGATCGAGCGGCCGCGCTCGAGCGCCTCGACGTAGTTGTCCATCTCGCTATCGGGGATTTCGAGATCGCCCAGCCGGTCGGGCAACGATTCGTTGCGAAAGAAGCTGCCCGAGCGCCGCGTGTTGTTGATCCCCGGCACGCCCGTGCCGCCGTCCGACGTCAGGATGTCCGTGGAGATCAGGCCGCGCGAGAGGCCCTCGGTCGAGTCGTCGGGATTGATCACCGAGAGCGAGTCCGTCGGCAGGCCGGCATCCGTCAACGCTTTGAGGATGGCCTTGACGTCGCCGTTCTGCGACAGCCCGGTGACGACACGTGACATGAAACCTCCCGAGAAAAGGTGCGCGGTCGCGGTACGATTCGCGGTCGGCTCCAGGCGCCCTACGCGGGCCGGTTCACCTGTGGGACGTTGGCGGCGGGGCCGCCCGTGAACGAGCGGAACGACGATTCGCGCACGAACCCGAGGAGCGCGGCGCCGAGTCCGACCAGGAACACCAGCGCCGTCACGGCCCAACCGATGACCGGCAGCATCTGCGCCGCCGTCACCACGACGAGGCCGAGGATCAGCGCGCCGAGCGGCGACGGCGTCGCGTGCGGCCGCAGCAGTTCGTAGAGCCGGCGGCCGATCAAGAGCGCGACCGACGCGAAGCCGATCCACAGCGCCGCGAGGAACGCGGCGAGCTCGAGCGGCACGAGCGGGATGCCGATGATGCTGACGATCAAGAGGATCGCGATCGGCACGGCGGCGACCAGCGCCACGGCGCCCGCCGCGGCCGAGAGTCCCGGATGTTTTTCCACGCGATCGAGCGCCACGCGCACGCGCAGCGGGAAGAGCAGAAACGCGAGCACGACGACGACGTCCCAGGCGATCTTCTTGGCGAGCTTGTGACTCTGCGCCTCAAAATCCGACGCGCCGCCGGGAACGAGCCACGGGGTCGCGCCTTCAGTGGGATCGACGTCGAAGGCGCTCACGACGCGGCCGCCCACGGAGCAGCCGTCTTCCTGTTCGAAGTGGCCGAAGTAGGTGCGCACGTTGCCGTCGATGGCGGCGCCGTCTTCGCAGGTCACGTCGCCGAACATCACGTCGAGATCGCCCTTGACCTCGTCGCCGTCGGAGAGCGTGACGTCGCTGAACCAAACGGTTTTGCCGTGGTGGTAGGTCTTCGCGGACGCGAACGAGAGCGAAGCGGCGAAGAGCGCGATCAGCGCGACCGCGAGAAAAACGAACGGACGGCCTGCATGTCGTACCATGATTTACTCCAGCCCCGGCGCCGTGCCGCGCGCGCGCAAGAGCGCGTACAGCCCGGCGATGCCGGCGGCGATGACGAGATCGACGGCGAGGATGCCGCCCATGGCCGCCGTCACGTCGTACGTCTGGCGGCCGAAGATATGTTCCGTCGCGCCGGCAAGCGCGGCGAACGCGGCGCCGGTCTGCGCGAAGAACGCGGCGCCCGCGCCGAACGCGGCGCGCGCGGCGTTTCCGCCGAAGGCGAAGAAGCTTCCGATCGCAACCCAGCCGAACACGATGTAGGTGGCGAGGATCGCCCAGAAGGACGCGCCGCGATGGGCGTGCGGCCGGTGCATCGTGCGCACTTCGGCCATGACGGCGAACGTGAAATTGGGCGCGGGATCGCAGCGGCGCGGCGCGAGCAGCAGCGCGTCGATCACGCGCAGTTCCGCAAGCAGACTCTCGCAATGCGCGCACGTTGCGACGTGGCGCGCGACCTGCGCGCGGCGGACCGGGGTGAGCTCGCCGTCGACGTACGCGTCGAGCGACCGCTCAAAAGACGAGCAGCGCATGCGGTACTCCCATCGGCGAACGTTTGGCGGAAAGGTTTTCGAGGGCGGCCGCTTCGCGATCGCGCATCTTCTGCGCCAGCGCGAGCTTGCCGCGGTGAATGAGCGTCTTGACGTTGCCGAGCGAGAGGCCCATCGTCTCGGCGATCGTTTGATATTCCATGTTGTCGTAGTAGCGCAGGCTCAGTACGGTGCGGGTGCGTTCGGGCAGTTCGCGCAAGGCGGCGCGCACGTCGCTCTCGGCTTCGGCGCGCAGGATGCCGCCCGCCGGGTCGGCGTCGCAGGAGACGTCGGGCAGCGCGTTCTCGAGGGTCCGGTCTTCGCCGAGCTCTTGGGTCTGCGGCCGGCGCAGCGATTTGCCGAGGTGCGTGCGGACGACGTTGCGCGCGATGTGGTAGAGCCACGTGGAGAAGCGCCCCAGGCTCGGGTTGAAGGTCCCGAGGTGGGCGTAGGTGCGTAAGAACGTCTCTTGCGCGAGATCGGCGACGTCCGCTTGGCTGCGGACGCTCGCCCCGATGAAGTTGCTGATGCCTTTTTTATAACGGTCGACCAGGACGGCAAAGCTCTCGCGTTCGCCGCCGAGTACGAGCCTGACCAACTGCTCGTCGGTCTGCTCTGCGATCGTCATCCTCCTCCGCTTCTTTCTTACGGCCAATCTACCCGGCGAGGCGCGGAAAGTTACGGCGCGGAATGGTGAGAAACGCCATGGAACTCCGCATCGACGCCGGCCGGGTCGCCGACGCGCGCCGCATCGCGCGCGCGATCGTTGAACCCGTCCAAGCCTTCATCGCCGCCCACGCGACGGTCTCGGTCGAGCGCTCCGTGCTGCGCCTGCTCGGCGTGGACGGGGTGGGGCCGGAGGACGTTCCGGTGGCGAATTTGGTCGTCGAGCGGCTCGGGCCCGAGCGCCTGCGCGGCGGGGCGGCCCGGACGATTGGGGCGCTGGTGGCCGAAACCGGCCGCTCGCCCGACGACGTGGCTGCGGCCCTGGCCGACGGGTCGCTCGCCGCGGCGCAGGCGGACGGCGTCCCCGAAGCGGCGGCGCGCGGGGCGCTGGAACGCTACGTCCGGGCGGCGCTGGGTCGCATCGACGCGCGGCGCGAGGAGCGCGCCGCCCTGCTGCGCCGGCTGCCGCAGACCGCGCCGCCGCTGCTCTACGTGATCGTGGCGAGCGGCAACATCCACGAGGACCGGGTCGCGGCGGTGGCCGCGGCCGAAGCGGGCGCGCAGATCGTCGCCGTCATCCGCTCGACCGGCCAGTCGTTGCTCGATTTCGTGCCCTTCGGCGCCACGACCGAAGGCTTCGGCGGCACCTACGCCACGCAAGAGAACTTTCGCATCATGCGCGAGGCGCTCGACGCCGTCTCGGAGCGCCTCGGGCGCTACGTGATGCTGACCAACTACGCGAGCGGCCTCTGCATGCCGGAGATCGCGACGATGGCCGCGCTCGAGCGGCTCGACATGCTGCTCAACGACTCGATGTACGGCATCCTGTTCCGCGACATCAACATGAAGCGCACGTTCGTCGACCAGCACTTCTCGCGGATGCTCAACGCGCGCTCGGGCATCGTCATCAACACGGGCGAAGACAATTACCTCACGACCGCCGACGCCGTCGAGCAAGCGCCCGCGGTGCTGGCCTCGCAGTTCATCAACGAAGCGTTCGCGCGCGCGGCCGGCATGCCGGACGCCCAGATCGGCCTCGGCGACGCGTACGAGATCGACCCCTCGCTCGAGGACGGGTTCCTCTTCGCCGTCGCGCAGGCGCAGCTCGCGCGCCAGTGCTTCCCGGACGCGCCGCTCAAGTACATGCCGCCGACCAAGCACATGACGGGCGACATCTTCAAAAGCCATCTCATCGACGCGATGTTCAACCTCACCTCGGTGATGACGAAGCAGACGATCCACCTCTGCGGCATGCTGACCGAAGCGATCCACACGCCGTTTCTGGGCGACCGCGCGTTGTCGCTGGAGAACGCGCGTTACGTGATGTCGACGGCGCGTCACTTCGGCGACGAGATCGAGTTCAAGGCGGGCGGCATCGTGGAAACGCGCGCGCGCGACGTGCTGCGCGACGCGCACGCCCTGCTCGAGCGCGTGGCCGCGCTCGGCCTGATGGCGGCGATCGACGCGAAGACCTTCGCCGACGTGAAGCGCTCGCCCGACGGCGGCCGCGGCTTCGACGGCGTCTTCGAAAAGGGACCGGACTACTGGAACCCGTTCGCCGAAGCGCTCGCGCCCGAGGCCGTCGCGCGATGAGCACGTTCGTCAAGCCGTACGGCGACACGCGCGACGACGGCAAGGTGCAGCTCTCGTTCACGCTCCCGATCGACTGGAGCGAAGCGGCCGACGAAGCGGCGCGTCAACTCGTCGCCAAGATGGGCTTCGCCGACGTGGCGGTCGCCGAAGGGCGGCCGATCGCGACGGGATTTTCGTTTTTCGTCGTGTACGCGAGTTCGCCCGTGGCCGTCGACGTCGATACGATCGCCGCGCCGCCGACGGCGACGCAGAGCATGTCGATGGACGAGATCGACGCCTTCATCCGCGAGCGCATCGGCCGCAAGATCCGCGTCGCGGGCGCCTGCATCGGCACGGACGCGCACACCGTCGGCATCGACGCGATCCTCAACATGAAGGGCTACAAGGGCGATTACGGCCTCGAACGTTACAAGGAGTTCGAGACGTTCAACTTGGGAAGCCAAGTATCGGTCGAAGAACTGGCGCGCTTCGTCAAAGACGAGCGCATCGACGCGGTGCTGGCTTCGCAAGTCGTCACGCAGAAGGGCAGCGATATCGCGAACTTCACGGCATTGGCCGAAGTGCTCGAAGCGGAAGGCGTGCGCGAGCAAGTGCTGTTGATCGCGGGCGGCCCGCGCGTGACGAATCTGCTCGCGGCCGAACTCGGCTACGACGCGGGCTTCGGCCGAGGCACGCTGCCGAGCGACGTGGCCGCCTTCGTCGCGCAGCGGCTTGCGGATCGCCTCGGCGCGTAGCGCGTCGCTCGCGGCGTTCGCGCTCGTCGCGGCTCTCGCCGCGCCGCAGCGCGCTTTGGCCGCGAACGCCGTCGAAGCGTGGACGCCCGAGCGCATCGCCGCGCTCGACGCCGACCTCGACGCGTTGCTCGCGGATCCCGCGCTGCGCGGCGCGCACGCCGGTATGCTCGCCGTCGATACGGCGAGCGGCGCCGTGCTGTACGCGCACAACGCGGACGACGCGTTCCAACCGGCCAGTACGCTGAAGCTGCTGGTGGGCAGCGCGGCGCTCGAACGTTTGCGCCCCGCGTATCGCTTTCACACACAGGTGGAAGCCGTGCCGGCGCCCGCAGGCGCCTCCGGCGAGGCGCTCGTGCTTCGTGCGGGCGGCGATCCGTTCTTGACGCTGCGCGATCTCGACGACGCGGCGCGCGCCGTGGCGGCCTCCGGAACGCACAGCGTTTCGGGCGTGTACGTCGACGATTCGCGCTACGACGGCGAAGCGTACGCCCCCGGTTGGACGTGGGACGATTTCGCCTACGATTACGCGCCGCGCATCTCGGCGCTCTCGCTCGAGGAAAACGTGCTGCACTTGAGCGTGACGCCGGGAGCCGCACCGGGCGACGCCGCGATCGTGACGGCCGATCCGCCCGGACGCGTTGCCGCGGGCGCTGCGTGCGAGCGCGCGCGCGATTCGGCGCTCGCGGTCGTCGCGAACGCGACGACGTCGGCGGCGGGCCTGGACTCGACGCTCGACGTGCGCGCGAACGAAGGCGGTTGCCTCGAAGCGATTGGGACGGTGCCGCTCGGCGCGGCGCCGGAGTCTCTCGATGCGGCGGTTTCGGCGCCGCTCGTGTACGCTCGTGAGGCTCTCGCCGCGGCGCTGCGCGCTCACGGCGTCGGCGTCACGAGCGGCGCGAACGTGCCCGATTCGGCGACCGAACTCACCGACGCCGACGTGCGCTTTCGCGTTTCGAGCGGGCGCGTTCTCTGGCAGCATACCTCCGCGCCGCTCTCGACCTGGCTCGGTCCGCTCTTCTGGATTCCGAGCGACAATCTCGCCGGAGAAGTGCTCCTCAAAGAACTGGGATTCGCGACGGCGGGCGCGCCGGGTTCGCGCGCGAGCGGCATCGCCTTCGAAACGCAGTGGCTGCAAAGCATCGGCGTCGATCCCGCGACGGTCACGCTCGCCGACGGCTGCGGCATGTCGCAGTACGATCGCGTCACGCCGCGCGACCTCGTCGCCGTCCTGCAGCACGACTGGAACGGGCCGTACCGCGCGCTCGTGCTCGACTCCTTACCGCTCGGGGGCGTGCGCGGCACGATCGAGGGCGTCGCGGGAACCCCCGCCGCCGGACGCGTTTACGCGAAGACCGGGAGCATGCGCCACGTGCGCGCGCTCGCGGGCTACCTCGTAACGCAGCGCCACGGCGAGGTCACCTTCGTCTTCACCGTCGACGATTGGCTCGGCGACTACCCCGCGCTCGCGGCGTTGCGCGCGCGATTCCTCTCGCGCGTCGTTTCGGACTGACGCCTTACGGTTGCGCGTTGGGGTTGAGCGCGATGCCCAGCGGTTGCGCGCCGCTCGGCAGCGCGATCTGCTTGACGATCGCGCCGCCCGCCGGATACTTCCATTCGCCGGCAAAGCCGCTGAGGTCCGCGGTCCAGACGTCGCCGCCGCTCTTGGTCAGCGCGATGGAGACCGCATCGTTGGAACCGGTGAGCACGGTCGTCGCTTTGGGCGTGCCGAGGTTCGGGCCGTACGTGTAGACCGTGCCCGCACCCTGATCGTCGATGAGGACGTTGCCGGCCGACGAGATCTGGATGCCGCCCGGAAAACCGATCGTGTTCGACGTCGAGAGAACCGCGATGCTCTTGGCCTTGCAGCCGCCCGCGATCTTGCCCGCGACGAACGTGCCGCCGGTCGGCGTGCTCTGGCCGTCGACGTAGAGGTTGCCGGACTTATCGAACGCGTCGAACGCGATGCGTCCGAACGCCGCATTCGAGACGGTGGCGCACGGCTTGGTCGCGCCCTTCGCGTAGAAGCTCACGCTGCCCGCGCCGCCCGAGGTCGTGGTGAAGTTGGTGACGGCCACGACGCCCGCGCTCGAAATCGCGGGATCGGCCGGGTACTCGCCCGCGTCGGCGAGCGTCGCCTTGAGCGTCGCTCCCGCATAGACCTTGACCACGCTGTTGTTGAAGTCGGCGACGTACAGCCGCGACGTCGCCGCGTCGAACGCGATGCCGTTGGGCGCCGAGAAGCCGGTGATCCGGCCCGTCATCTTGCCCGCGGTATTGAAGACGTAAACCGAATTCGTATGGTAGTCCGACACGTACTCGGCACCCGCGCTCGGCACGCCCGCCTGCAACTCGGGGCTCGCGAAACCGGGGCCGGAAAGCTCGCCGGCACCCGGGACGTTGCGGCCGAGCGATTGCGCGGCGGCGGCGTGAGGTTGCGCGGGCGGGATCGCGACCGCGCTCGTGCAGCCTGCCAGCAGCGCGAGCGACGCGGCGCCGATGACGAGGCGGCTGCAGTGAGAAGCGAGCATGGTGAACTCCCCGAAGACTCAAAAAAGTGTTTCGAGCGTTCGACTTAGCGCTTTCTCGAAGCCGAAACCTGCAAAGCCGAAGCGGCGGGATCGACTGCGACGCCTTCGACGCCGTAGCTCGCGACGAGGCCGTTCGAGATGCTGTACTCGTAGGTGACCTTCGGATAGGCGTACACGTCGATCGTCCCGTTCGAGACGTCGCTGACGTAGAGGTTGGCGTTGGCAGGATCGAGTTTGAGATCGACGGGAATGCTGGCGGCGAACGTCGGGATTTGCGCGGACGGGAACGCGTTGTAGGGCGGCTGGAACACGTAGATCGCGCCGAACCGGCCGGACACTTCGCCCGCGGCGAGCAGGTTGCCGTTTGCGTCGAACGTCAGGCCTTCGTAGGTCGTCGAGGGCGAGCGCTGCAGGATCTTCCCCGGGCCGGCCCCGCCCGCGAACACCGCGATGTCGGTTCCGCCGTGCGTGTTTTCATACGAAGCGTACACGTTATCGGCGGCGTCCGTCGCGATGCCGAGCGCCAACCCGCCCTTCCCCGTGTTGGGATCGTACCTGCCGATGCCCGGCAGCTTGAGGGTCGAAGCGGGCTTGGTATTGCCGGCGGGATACACGGAGATGAGTCCGCTCACGTACGATTTATCGAGCACGTCGAGCACGTAGATCGTGCCGGTCGATGCGAATGCGATGTCCGAGCCTTGACCGTTCGTCTCGGTTAGTTTCGTCTTGTTCGGCGTGCACGTGTTCGCGGCGTAGGCGAACACGTCGTTCGTCGGCGAGGAGACCTTGCCCGGCAGCGAGCCCGGCACCCAGAGCGTGCCGCTCGCGTCGACGCCGATGCCGTTGATTGCCGTGGCCTTGCCGCTCGTACACACGGGCGCCGCGTTGTTCGAATCGGGGATGGCGTAGAGGCTGATCGAGCCGCCGAGCGCCGTCGCCGGATTGCCGTACTGCGAGGCGTACACGCCGGCCGACGGCGCCGTCGGATCGAGCGCGCCGGGCCGCACGAAACGCAGCGCGTCGCTCGGCGATCCCAGGCCGTGCAGCGCATCGGTGATGCGGAAGGGGCCGTGAAGCGCGGCACGCGAGGCGGTCCGGTCGCTTGCGACGGCGTTGCCGGGCGGCAGCGCCGGGCCCGACGATCCGCCGGCCGAGCAGCCCGCGAACGCGAAAACGACGGCGGCGCCGCCGACGATGCGGCTTGGCGGGCAACAGAAGAACATGAGCGATCTCCCGTTGGTGAGCGAACGACCTCGTCCGGCGAACTTCAGTTCTCTCGGCCGCCGGGACCTGCAAACGGCGAAGCGCCGGCTCACCACGGGCGAACCGGCGCTTCGGGCCGAGGAATCGGCGCTTGCTGCTAGTTGTTGTCGGAGGGGTCGGTGGCGACGCCTTCGACGTTGTTCGAGGAGACGAGGCCGTTCGAGATGCTGTACTCGTACGTGCCGCTCGGATACTTGTAGACGTCGATCGTGCCGTTGCTCACGTCGCCGACGTAGAGGTTGGTGTTGGTCGCGTCGACTTTGAGATCGACCGGGACGCTGCTGCCCTGCGTGGCGATCGTCGTCGGCTTCCCGGTGTAGGGAGGCTTGAAGATGTCGATGGCCGCGCCCGAGGCGTTGGCGGCGATCAGATTTTCCTTATCGTCGAAGGCCAGGCCGATGTAGGTCACGGTCGAGGAACTCTGGAGAACCTTGCCCTTGCCCTTGCCGCCCGCGAAGACGGTGATGTCCGTGCCGCCCGCGGTATTATCGTACGAAGCGTACACGTTGTTCTTGGAATCGGTCGCGATGCCGAGCGCGAGTCCGCCGCTCGAACCGTTGAACGTGCTGATGCCCGGGAGCGCCAGCGTGGACGTCGGCTTGACTTTGCCCTTCGGATAGACCGAGATGAGGCCTTGCGTCAGCTTAGCGTTGAGGATGTCGATGACGTAGGTCGTGCCGGTCGTGGTGAAGGCGATGTCCGAAGCCTGACCGTTCGTTTCGGTGAAGGTGGTCTTGCCTTGCGTGCAGGTGTTCTTCGCGTAGGTGTACACGTTGTTGGTCGGATTGGAAATGTTGGCCGGCGTCGAGCCCGGCACCCACAGCGTTCCGGTCGCATCCACGCCGATGCCGTTGATCGCGGTGACCGTCGTGCTGCTGCACACGGGCTTCACGTTCTTGGTGTCGGGCACCGCGTAGAGGCTCGTCGAGCCGCCGAGGCCCGTCGTGCCGCTGCCGTACTGGGCGGCGTAGAGGCCGATTTTCGGCGCGGCCGGATCGAACGGATCGGGATTGACGAAGCGCAGCGCGTTCGACGGCGTGCCGAGGTTGCCGTGCAGCGCGTCGATCAGTTTGAAGTGCGGGTTCGCAAAGCTGCGGGCGATGGACTGGCCTGCCGCGCCTTGACTTGCGGCCGGCATCGTGCCGGGCGCGCCGCCGCCGGAGCAGCCTGCCAAGAGGGCGAGCGTCGCGGCGCCGCTTACGATGCGGCCCAAGCGAGTTGAGATGAGCATAGTGGAGTCTCCCCAAAGAGAAGAACCGAAAGTCACGGTCCCACAAACGCAGTTAAGACTCGGAACGAGAGGAAGGGCTTCGCGCGGTTGACTTAGCGCGCTGCTTCACGAACGACCTGCTGCGCCGCGGCGCCGATTCGCGAGGTGTGAACCGGCGAATCCGGCGACGCAAAAAAAAGAGGGCGGACGTCGCTGACGTCCACCCTCCCTTCGCTAGGTTGCGAAGCGAGCTTCGCGCGTAGCTCTTAGGGCTTGAAGGCCGGGTTGAGCGCCACGCCGATCGGCGTGCCGGCCGGGGACAGCGTGAGGGTCTTGATCGCTGCGCCGCCCGCGGGCCACTTGAACTCGTTCGAGTTGCCGAGTCCGGCATCCGCATCCCAGATGTCCTTCTCGGTGCTGTTGAACGTCCAGCCGACCGCGTCGCTCTGGCCCGAAAGCGTCGTCGAGGACTTCGCGGTGAGCGTCGTGCCCGAAAGCGCGTAGCAGGTGATCGGTCCGAGCTGGTCGCCGATGCAGATCTGGCCCTTCGAGTTCACGTTCACGCCGCCGGGGAAGCTGAACGAGAAGCCGCTGAGCGCCGTGATCGACTTGCCCTTCGCGCCGCCCTTGACTTCGACGACGGCGTTGCCGCCCGACGAATTGGCGCCGTCCGCGAAGAAGTTGCCCTTGGCATCGAAGCCGCCGAAGTACACGCGATAGATCGCGGTGCTCGTCAGCGTGTGGGCCTTACCCTTGACGAAGAACGTGATGCCGCCCTGGGTGCAGCTCGGAGCGCTGCAGATGTCGGTCACGCCGACGTTGCCGAGCGAGTCCACGGCGACGCCCGCCGGGAAGTAGCCGGAAACGCTGAGCGTCTTGGGCGTGCCCTTGAAGCCCTTGTAGATGTAGATCTGGCTGGTGTTGGTGTTGGCGACGTACAGGTTGCCGAGCTTGTCCGAGGCGAGGCCCTGCGGGCCGCTGAGACCGGTCAACTGCGCCGTCTGCTTGCCGGCGGTGTTGAAGACGTCGACGTAGCTGTTCGCGTAGTCGGAAACGGCTTCCGCGCCGGCCGTAGCGGGCTCGAGGTCGTAGCCGGGGCCGGCCGCGTGGCGGACGACGGCCGGGAGCACGCCGGGACGCAGCACCGAGGTGCTGCCGCCGCCGATGCTACGGACGATCGACGACTGCGAGGCGGTGCCGCCGCCGAGGGACGAGGTCGCGGGGGTACCCACGCCGCCGCCCGAGCAGCCTGCCAGCAGCGCGAGGGCTGCGGTGCCGCTCAGAACGTATCCGAGCTGTGATGGAATACGCATGTAGAGTCTTCTCCAATTGGTCGAAGATAGAAGTGACGTAATTGGTAGGCGCTTAAACCGAGACGAGGGGAACGGCCGCGATTTCCTAGCACCGTGAGGCGGTGCGTGGCCGTCGCGTCCGAAATCGTTTAGTTTGGCCTGGGGCGATCCGCACGCTGACGTGCGAGGCAAGTGCCCGAGGCTTCTCTGCATTAGAATTGCCTTATGCTTAAACCTTCCGTCGAAGCGCGCGATTTTGTGACGTTCGAGACCCTTGACGCGCGTAGCCGCTTCTCTTAAGCGCGGCTTAAGCGGCGTTTCTACGGCACTTTCGAGGCGCCGGTGGGACCGCCGTCCCGCGCGGGATGAGTCCTTCGCACTACGCGGCCCGGCGTTCGCGCAAGCGAGGCGCGAGCGTCACACTTTCCTGGGGAAGCAGGCGGGAGCCGCCGCCGATCCGCTGCCGTTCCCCGCCTTGCGCCGGGCGCCGCGAATCTCGTTCGGCCCTTTCGCTTAAGTCATTAAGTGAATCGGTGCGCGCGCGTTTCGCGCCGGCCGCGCCGAGCCGCCGCGATCCGTCGCAGGACCGCCGCACGAGGCCTCCGGCGCATCGCGCTACAAAGAATCGGCGTGGCGCACAAGACGGCTCTCATCACCGGCATCACGGGGCAAGACGGCTCCTACCTCGCGGAACTGCTGCTCGAGCAGGGTTACCGCGTCGTCGGCATGACGCGCCGCACGAGCACGGAGGTGCACGAGCGCATCGAGCACCTCGTCGGCCGGATCGAGATCGTCTCGGGCGACCTGCTCGACCAAAGCTCGATGACCAACCTCATCCTCGACGTCCGCCCCGACGAAGTCTACAACCTCGCCGCGCAGTCGTTCGTGCCGACGTCGTGGACGCAGCCCGTCCTCACGGGCGAGTTCACCGCGCTCGGCGTCACGCGCGTGCTCGAGGCGATCCGCCACGTCGATCCCCGCATCCGCTTCTACCAGGCGTCCAGTTCGGAGATGTTCGGCAAAGTGCAGGAGACGCCGCAGCGCGAGAGCACGCCGTTCTATCCGCGCAGCCCCTACGGCATCGCCAAAGTCTACGGCCACTGGATCACGGTGAACTACCGCGAGTCCTACGGCATGTTCGCGGTCAGCGGCATCCTCTTCAACCACGAGAGCAAGCGCCGCGGCAAAGAGTTCGTCACGCGCAAGATCAGCGACGGCGTCGCGCGCATCAAACTCGGGCTGCAGGAAAAACTCCATCTCGGCAACCTCGAAGCGCGCCGCGATTGGGGGTTCGCGGGCGACTACGTGCGCGCGATGTGGCTGATGCTGCAGCGCGACGAGCCCGACGATTACGTGATCGCGACCGGCCGCTCGCACACGGTGCGCGAGTTCTGCCGGCTCGCCTTCGCTGCCGTGGATCTCGATTACGAAGCCTACGTCGTCGAAGACGCGCGCTTCATGCGGCCGGCCGAAGTCGATCTGCTCGTGGGCGACGCCTCGAAAGCGCGGCGGGTGCTCGGCTGGGAGCCGCAGACGTCGTTCGAAACGCTGATCGACGAGATGGTGCGCGCGGACTTGCAGCGGCTCGCGCACGCGGCGGTCTAGCCGTGCGCGCGCTCGTCACCGGCGGCAACGGGTTCGTCGGCCGCTACCTGTGCGCGGAACTGCGCGAACGCGGCTACGACGTCGTCTCGGCGGCGCGCTCGTTCGACGGTCCGGGCGTCGATCTTCCGCTCGAGATGGACGATGAGGCCGGCGTGCGCGGCGTCGTGGAGGCGGCGCGGCCGGAGGTCGTGTTCCACCTGGCCGCGCAGGCGTTCGTGCCGCAGGCGACGCGCGAACCGCTCGAGACCTACGACGTCAACGTGATGGGCACCGCGCGCCTCGTCGAGGCGCTGCGCGCGTTGCCGCCCGGCGCGCGGCCGCGGCTCGTCTTCGTGAGTTCGGGCGACGTGTACGGCGCGCAGCCGGCGGCGGCGTTGCCGCTGCGCGAAACGACGCTGCCGGCGCCGGCCACGACCTACGCCGCGAGCAAACTCGCGGGCGAAGCGATCGTGCTCGCCTCGGCGCGCGCCTACGGTTTTTCGGCGCTGGTGACGCGGGCGTTCAATCACATCGGTCCGGGGCAAAGCGAGCGCTTCGTCGTCGCCGCGTTCGCGCAGCGGCTGGCCGCGATCGCCGCGGGCGGCCCGCCGCTCTTTCCCGTCGGCAACTTGTCGCCGCAGCGCGACTTTCTCGACGTGCGCGACGTGGTGCGCGCGTACGCCGATCTGGCCGAACGCGGCGCCGACGGCGAAACGTACAACGTGTGCAGCGGTACGCCGGCGCGCGTGCAGGACGTGCTGCGCACCCTGGTCACGTTCGCGCGCGTCGGCGTGGAGATTCGCGAAGATCCGGCGCTCGTGCGCGCGGTCGACGTGCCGGCCAGTTACGGCGACCCCGCCAAACTCAAAGCGGCCACCGGCTGGACGCCCGCCTTCACGCTCGCGCGTTCGCTGCGCGACGTGTACGAGGACGCGCGCGCGCGGGCGGCGTCGTGAGGATCGCGCACGTCGAGATGATCGGCGGCGCGAGCGGCAACATGCTGCTCGGCGCGTGCGTCGACGCGGGCGCGGACGTGGCGGCGCTCGAGGCGGCGCTGCGCACGATCCCCGTCGACGGCTGGTCGATCGAGTGCCGTCGCGTCGACAAACGCGGGCTCGCGGCGACCTACTTCGATTTCGTGATTCCCGGCGAAGATCACCATCCGGCCGAGCACGACGCGGCGCCGCGGCACGGCCGCGCGCTCGCCGACGTGTTCGCGCTCGTCGACGCAAGCGGGCTCGCGGCGTCGCAAAAGACGCGCGCTCGCGCCGCCTACCTGCGCTTGGCGGAAGCGGAGGCGAAGATGCACGGCACGACCGTCGAGCGGATCCACTTCCACGAAGTCGGCGCGACCGACGCGATTCTCGACGTGGCGGGAACGCTCGTCGCGCTCGATCTGCTCGGCGTCGAGCGCGTGACGTGCGGCGCGTTTCCGCTCGGCCGCGGGTCGATCGCCATGGAACACGGCCGCTATCCCAATCCGCCGCCCACGACGGCCGAACTGCTGCGCGGCGCGCCCACCTTCGACGGCGGCGTCGAAGGCGAAATGGTCACGCCGACGGGTGCCGCGATCTTGACGAGTTTGGTCGGGCGGCCGGGCGAACGGCCCGCGATGGTCGCCGAACGCATCGGCTACGGCGCGGGCCGTTCGGATTTTGCGATCCCCAACGTCACGCGCATCTCGATCGGCACGGCCTCGTTCGTCGCGGACGACGCCGGCGGCGACCTCGCGGACGCGGCACCGGAAACGGTCGCGGTGCTCGAAGCGGCCATCGACGATATGTCGCCGCAGCACTTCGAACTCGCGATCGAACGCGTGCTCGCGGCCGGCGCGTACGACGTTTGGCTCGCGCCCGCGACGATGAAGAAGATGCGGCCCGCCGTGCTCTTCGGCGCGGTCGCGCCGCTCGCGCGCGAAGGCGCGGTCGCGCGCGCGATCCTGCGCGAAACGACCACGCTCGGCGTCCGCGCGCGGCGCGAGCGACGGTACGCGCTCGAGCGTTCGATCGCGCCGCTCGAAACGCCGTGGGGCACGGTGCGCGTCAAAACGGCGAACGGCGCCGGAGGAGCGCGCCGCACGCTCGAATACGACGACGTGGCGCGCATCGCGCGCGAACGCGGCCGGCCGGTCGCCGAGATCGCCGCGGCGCTGGAGGAGTTCTTGCCGAAACCATGACCGACTCGGAACGCTCCTGGCGCGACGTCGTCTTCAAGAACCGCGGCGCGCTGCTGGCGCTCCCGGCCCTCGCGCTCGGCGCGTTCGGCCGCCCCTCGCGCGGCTCGCTCGCGCTCGGGCTGCCGCTCGCCTTCGCGGGCGAGGCGCTGCGCTGCTGGGCCGTCGGCTACTCCGGCGTCACGACCCGCGCCGACCGCGTGACGGCGCCGGCGCTGACCACGGCGGGTCCCTACGCCTACCTCCGCAATCCGTTATACGCGGGCAACTTCCTGACCGCGCTCGGCTTCACCGTCGCCTTCACGGGCGACGTGTCCCCGCAAACCCGCGCGGCGCTCGCGCTCGGGGGCCTGGGCACGATGCTCGCCGTGTACGCGGCGATCGTGCCGCTCGAGGAGTCGTACCTGCGCGCCACCTTCGGCGCCGCCTTCGACGACTACGTCGCCCGGGTGCCGAGGGTGCTGCCGCGGTTGACGCCGAGCGAGCCGCAGACGGGCACCTACGACTCGCGGGTCATCGCGGGCGCCGAAACGCGGACGTTCCTGACCTTCGGCGCGATGCTACTGGTGCTGGCCGTGAAGGCGCGGTCGCGAGGGTAGGGTGACGCACTCGCACGGGCATCGCGCGAGCGCCAAGCCCGCGCCGCTCGGCACGGCGCTGGCCGCCACGGCGGCGCTCGCGCTCTTCGAATTCGGCGGCGGGCTCGCGGCGCATAGCCTCGCGCTCTTGGCCGACTCGGCGCACGTCGCGATGGATGCCTGCGCGCTCGGCATCGCGCTCTTCGCCCGCGCGCAGATGCGCCGGCCGGCGAACGAACGGCGCAGTTACGGCTACGCCCGCTTCGAGATCCTGGCGGCGCTGGGCAACGCGGCGCTGCTGCTGGGCATCACGGCCGCCATCGCCTTCGAAGCGGTGCGCCGCTTCGGCTCGCCCGAGCTGCCGCAAGGCGGGCTGATGGCCTGGGTCGCGGCCGCCGGCCTCGCGGTCAACGTCGGCATCGGCACGGCGCTGGCGCGCGCGGCCTCACGCGACCTCAACGTGCGGGCCGCGCTCTTCCACGTCTTCAGCGACGCGCTCGGCGCGCTCGCGGTGGGGCTGGGCGGCCTCGCCGTGCTCGCGACGGGCGCGGCCTGGATCGACCCGGCGCTCTCGCTCTTCGTGGCCGCGATCATCGTGGTCGGGGTGGCGCGCATCGTGCGCGAGGCGGCCGACGTGCTGCTCGAGAGCGCGCCCGGGCACGCCGCCATCCCCACCGTGCGCGCGCGGATGCGCTCGCTGCCCGGGGTGGTCGGCGTCCACGACCTGCACGTCTGGACCCTCGGCGGCGGCTCGCACGTGCTCACGGCGCACGTCCAGTTGGAGGACGCGCGCATCAGCGAGGCCTCCGCCCTGCTGCGGCGCCTGGAGCGGATGCTGGCCGAGGACTTCGCCATCGACCACGTGACCATCCAATTCGAGTGCGAGTCCTGCGAGGCCGCCGACCGGATCGTCTGCACGAAGCCCCTCGGCTAGCCCGCGAAAGAAATTTCGGCGACGCCGCAAGCGGGTAAAGGAGAAGTTAAGGAGGGACGAAAGTACCTCCCCGGTACACCGAAACGGCCTTGATCCCGACATAAACGTATGGGGCTCACGGGTTTCGGCGCACTTTCCATTCCCGGATTGCAAGGAGAGAGGTAGCTCCATGTTCCGACTTTTTTCGGGAGGCTCTCGAGCCTCCAGATGGGCGCGCGTTTTCGCGTCCGTCTTAGCGTTGTTCGGCCTAGCCGCCGTGCTGTTCGCGCCGACGCGCGCGTACGCTGCGGGCGGTATCAGCGGGTCGCTCCGCGGCCAATTACTGGACTCCGCGACCAAAGCGCCGATTCCCGCCGTGGCCGTCACGGCGACGTCCGCCAGCGGTTCGTACAAGCAGACGACCGACGCGAACGGGCGCTTCACGTTCCTCAACATTCCGACGGACACGTACGTGCTCTCGTTCGAGAAGCAGGGTTACGACGCCCAATCGCTCACGGGCGTGACGATTCTCGGCGACGCGACGGTCGATCTCGGCCGCCTGTCGCTCTATAAGTCGATCCGTGAGATCGGTCGCGTTTCGGCGCGTGCGCCGACGTCGGCTTTCCAGCCGTCGCAGACGCAAGACACCTACACCGTCAGCGGTCAGCGCATCACGCAGGCGCTCGGCAACTCGTACTCGACGAACGAGTCGCAGTTGCTCCAGAGTATCCCAGGCGTGATTCCGACCTTCGACACGACGGCCGGCACCGGTCTCTCGGTGCGCGGCTCGCTCAACGTCGAACTCGGCTATCAATTCGACGGCGTGCCCTTCTCGGCGCCGTTCTTCAACGAGAACGGCAGCCAAGGGTTCCTCAATAACCTCGCCGGCGGCACCGGCGGCAGCATCCAAGTCGTTTCCGGCGCCGGCGACGCCACGCAGGGTAACGAAGGCGGCGGTACGATCAACACGGTCGCTCCGCGCGGCGCCTATCCCGGCCAGGCGACCCTGGACCTCGAAGTCGCGGCGCCGTGGTACAACCACACGCTGAACTTCAACGACAGTTTCGCGACGCAGAACGGCCGCATCTCGAACTACTTCGCGTATTCGGGCAGCCGCTACACGCCGCAATACGCACCCTACGGCGAATCGTCGCTCTACCAGAGCAACGGCTTCACCCCCAACGAGTATTACGGCATCGGTTACGAAACGCACGACGACTTGCTCGACAATTTCGTCTTCCGTTTCGGAAAGAACGCCAATCAGTCGTTGCAAGTGCTCTATCGCAACGCCGACGTGCGGCAGTATGCCGGCTACGGCGGTTTGGCCGGTTTGCAGTATTTCAACAATCCGAATTCCGGATTCTTGAGTTCGCTAACCCAGCTTGCCGGACCGGGCGTCCTGTTCCCGGGCGCCACGGTGCCCGCTCAGAACAACTATCTCGCAGGGTTAATCCCGAACATCCCGTTCCAGCCGAAACCGGGTACGCCCGTTCTCGCGCCGGACGAGGTGACGGCGAACCCGCTCCAATTCTTGAAGTTCCAGTACACCAACAACCTCAATTCGTCGACCTTCTTGAGCGCAACGTACTACAATTGGGCGCTCTATCAGGGCGGTACCGACTACGCGAACTATAACAACGTCGGCTTGTTCGGCCTCAACTGGCAGGTCATCGGCGGTTCGCGTACCGGCTTCCTCGGTTCGATCACGAAGACGATCGGCGATACGCAGACCCTCACGCTCGAGGGCAAATACGAAAACGCGAAGCCCTTCTGGAACCAGCAGTCGCCCGGTCTCGGCGTGTACTCGCTCGACTTGTCGACGCTGCTCGCGGGGCCGAACTATCCTTCGATTCCCGACTTCTACTTGCCGCAGAATCCGGGTCAGCCGGTATCCGCGACCAATCCGTGCGTCGGACCGATCGCGGGCGGCTGCTACATCTACAGCCAGCTGCTCGCCCAGGGCAAGTGGAACGGCGTGTTGCCGCAGATTCCGCTCTTCGGCCTCAACTACCACAATACGGACCAGCAGGAGTGGGGCATCGGGTTCCGCGATCAGTACGCGCCCTCGAGCCGCCTGCACCTCGACTTCGGCGTGCGCGTCGACGGCGAGCAGAACCGCTTCGGTCAAGATCAACTCGGTTCGTCGACGCCTTCGGACGTCAACCCCAATAAGGTGAGCAACGCGTTCATCCGGCCGCGTGAGATCGAACCGCGTCTCGCGATTTCGTATCAATTGGGCCCGGACGATTCGGTCCGCTTCTCCTACGGCCGTTCGACGCTGTTCTTCTTCGGGCAGACGCTCGGCACGCCGATCAATGCCGCTTCGGTCGATCCGCGGCTCTTCTCGATCCCGGCTAAGGACACCGCCGCCACGCCGGAATGCGGAAGCGGCACGCACGGCCCAGGCCCGGGGTACTCCACCGATCCGACCAACTTCCAGAATCCGGTGGCCAACGGCGGCGCGCCGTCGTACTTCTACAAGTGCCCGAATTACGCGGTCTCGATCGTGTCGCTCTACGACCAGTTGTTCGACGCGCCGGACCTCGGCGGGTACGGACCACCGACCTATAACAACTTCGACTTCGCGTATTCGCACCAGTTTGCGAAGGGTTTCCTCCGCGGCTGGGCGTCGCATGCGACCGCCTACGTTCGTACGGGCTTCAACGTCGAGCAGAATCAGCTCTTGGCGAACGGTCCGCCGAATCCGATTACCGGCCTGACGTCGGCTGCCGTCTTCACGACGACGGCCAACGGTCAGGAGCGGACCTTCGGGCTCGAAGAGCAGGTCACGACTCCCGAAGTCCCGCGCGGCCGTTCGGGTGTCAGCGGATACGCGACGCTCGACTACCTCAACCAGTACACCCGCACGCCGGCTACCGCCAACGGCTCGTCGTTGCCGATTCTTCCGGCGTACCTGCTGACGAGCAATCAGTTCTTCCGCTCTGCGTTCGTACCGCCGGTAACGATTTCGACCGGCCTTACCTACCAGATGAAGGACGGGTTGCGCATCACGCCGTCGCTGCTCTTCAACACCGGTTACGCGTTCGGCGTAGGCCGGTCGGCGTTCGGGTTCATCAACGGCGTGAACTACACGTTGCCGGAAACGAACTTCGGCGTGAATACGCCGTACGCCGGACCCGGATCTCCGAATCTCCCGATCAACGCGAGCTACTACGTAGACCCGCAGATTCCGGGACTTTCGACCAACCCGAACATCGTTGCCAGCCGCGGCTACAACGAACCGGCGATCGCCGGCAACGGCCGTTCGCCCGCGCAAGGCTATCTCAACCTCAATATCGAGTATCCGTACAAGAACGTCACGCTCGGGTTGCAGGTGTTCAACTTGACCAACAACGTCTACGGCGTGCCGCAAGTCAACCAGGTCTATCAGCCGGTCGCGACCGGCGTGGCCGGTCCGCAGACGGGTAAGTTCGCGAATGCGCTGCCGTACAGCAACACGTACGTTCCCGGCGCGGCCGACGAATCGTACAACGACGGCGGAACGCTGCCGTTCATCAATGGCTACGGACCCGGCATCAACTTCAACGTCTATGCGCGGTTGAAGATCTAGTGAAAGATCAGGTAATGAAACTACGACTGAGTGCTGCCTGTGCGGCCGCGTCAGCTTTGCTGGCCGGCTGCAGCGGCGGCGGCTCCAACGGAATCCCTCCGATCAATACGGTGAACCCAATCAGCACCGGCGTGCTGAAGTTCGCCGTCGGTACGGCGAATCTGTACGGCACCGGTACCGGCCTGAACGTCGTCTCGACCTATCGTCAGTCGAACGGCCTCTCGAACGTTCTCGTCGATACGCCGACGATCACGGGGCCCTTCAAACTGCCGGCCGCCGGCGCGGCCGGGGGGTTGAGTGCCTTCGACCCCTACAGCACCCTGCCCGCGGGTCCGAGTGCTTCGGAAGTCGCGACGGGTCGCATCATCACCGGTACGTCGCAGTCGGTGCACGTGGGAACGCCCGTGTGCGATCAGGCGTCGGCATGCACCGTGCCTAACGGCAGCGGCGGTACCGTGCAAATCGCCCCGAACACCACGACGTTCGGGCAAGCCGGAGGCGTGTTCGTCAACGGCATCTCGCCCGGCAACTCGACCAACGGAGGCGTGGCAGCCTCGTACGTACCCTATACCGAGCCGCTGTACGACACGACTTCCGGCTTCCAGTTCGTGCCGTTCGGCGGACCGCCCGCCTTCCCCGGACCCAATGGCCTGGGCAATCGCGACGGTGTCACGAACGTCGGCAGAGGCAACGTCGGCATTCCGCTCGGCATCACGACCTTCGCGGGCGTGATTCCGAGCGCCGGCACGTATACGCTGTCGGTACAGGTTCCGACGGGCTTCTCCGGTCAGTCGCCGACGTATGCGACGACGAGCGCCACGGCGCCGCTCGCCTCGACGGCCACGCTGCCGGCGATCACCGCGCCGGCGTTCACCACCGACGGAAAAGGCGGCGGCTCGTTCACGGTCGCGGCCTTACCGGCGGGCGTGACCGAGGAAATCGTGCAGATCGTCGACACGGGCGACGGTGGCCCGGTCAACTGTCAGGGCGCGGTTGGCTCCACCGTTTTCCCGACGTACTACACGATCGTCGTGAAGGCGCCGGGAGCATACACGCTCGCCGACACGATCGGCCCGAACACCAACACCCAGGGTGGCCTCACCGGCATCACGCCGAGCCCTTCGATCTGCACGGCCGCGCAAAACACGGCTGCAGCCGGAGCGGCGACGCCGGGCGATAACTACACGGTTCAGGCGATCGGCGCGGATTATCCGCTCTACGAATCGCTCTATCCGGTGAATACGTCGCAAGCGCCGACGCTCGCCGGAGCGAACGGTCAAGCGGATATCACGATCTCCGCCTCGGTTGCCGCGACGTCCGCGTCGCACAACCGCCACGTCCTGCGGAGCCGCCGCAGCATCTAACCCGCCGGTAAAACCGGTAACGACAAACGCCCCCGGCCGAGATGCCGGGGGCGTTTGCCTATCTATTTCCTAACGATGCCGCGGACTACGGGGCGGTATTCCCCGGCGCGCAAGGGCCGAACGCGGCAGGCACGGCCGTTGCGGCCTGCAGTTCGTCCCCGGCCACTTTGCCGTGCTCGTCGGTCAAGTGAGCGGATTCGGCTTTTGCCAAGTCGCTGAGACGCGGCGTCACGTGATCGCGCGGGTCTTGGCTGAAGTTGAAGTCGCCCGGCATCTGGGGGTACGCCAGCGATTCACCGAGAGCCGGGTCGCTCGGCTGCCACGAGGTCGGCATGTGCAATTGATAGTCGCCCGGGTGGGGCGGCGAGAGCGAGGCGGCGATTTGCTCGTGTTCCTGCTGTTGCCACGTCACCGGCTGATGCGCTTCGACGTACACGGCGAAGCGCAGGTAGTCGGCCGCGACCAGTTCTTGACGATGCAGCGCACCGCCGATCGCGTTAGCATAGGCGATCAGCGCCGCCTTCTGCTCGGGCGTCGGCGCGTCGTCGGCGAGCTTACGCAGCGATTTCGAGACGTCGATCGCGCTGCGCGCGCGCCCCATGAGCGCCTCGTACGTCTGGTGCATCTCGACGACGGCCTTGGGCTTGTTCAGCGCGTTGTCGTCGAGCTCGACGTGGCTCAGATACGCGGACGTCTGCGCCAGCGACGCGTCGTTGTCGAGTGCCGCCGAAGTGGCGAGCCCGCCGCGATCGTAGACGGCCTGGCAGAACGCGGTTTGGGCGTGGACGCGGCCGATTTCCCGCAACGGCCCGAGCGGCGACGGCGCCGCCGAAACCTCGGGTGCGGGAGAGGCGGCGCCGTCCGGCGCGGCGAGTGCGGCCGTGCACCCGAACGTTACGCAAGCGGCCGCGATCAGTGCTTTCGACGTATGACGGACCATCGTGAGGCCTCCCCGATGTCTAGTGCGTAAACGTTCGCGTTCGGGCGGCGGCGCCCCCGCGCGTCGAGGGGCTCCCGGCGCACATCCGGAAGACTTCGCACGGCGGCAGCCCGCCGCGAAAGGAATGCGATGAAGTTCAAAGCCGTGGTTTTAGGGACCGCCCGCACGCCCTTCGGGAAGCTCGGAGGCACGCTCGCCTCGCTTTCCGCGACGACGCTCGGCGGCGAAGCGATGCGTGCCGCACTCGAACGCTCGAAGGTCGATCCGGCCGACGTCGAGCACGCGATCATGGGCAACGTGATCCAAGCCGCGAACGGCCAAGCGCCGGTGCGTCAGGCGATGTTCAAGGCGGGTCTGGCCAAGACGACGACGTTCGAGACGATCAACAAGGTCTGCGCCTCGGGCCTCATCGCGCTCGTGCACGCCGCGCGCCTGATCGAACTGCAGGAGAAGTCGGTCGTCGTGGCCGGCGGCATGGAATCGATGTCGGGCGCGCCGTACGCGTTGCCGAACGCGCGTTTCGGCTATCGCTTCGGCGACGGCACCTTGCTCGACCTGATGAATTACGACGCGCTGCTCGATCCGTTCTCCGGCTGGACGATGGCGCAGGCGCAGACGCGCGTCAACGCCGACCTCGGCATCACGCGCGAAGTGCAGGACGAGTTCGCCGCGATTTCGCACCAGCGCGCGGCCAAGGCGACCGCGGACGGGCTGCTCGCCCACGAGATCGTCGCGCTCAAAGTCGCGACCAAAGCCAAGGGCAAGCTCGTCCTCGACAAACTGCCCGAGACGGCGCGCGCGCGCGTGCCCGTCCACGCGGGGACCAACGGCAAGGCCGACAAGCTCTTCCACGCGCCGCCGGAGGCGATGCAGGCGCAAGTCGCGCGCTACAACTCGTACGTCACGGGCGACGCGCCGTTCACGCTCGTCGATAAAGACGAACCCATCCGCCCCGATACGACCGTCGAAGGCCTGGCGAAACTAGCGCCGCTCGACAAGGACGGCACCGTGACCGCGGGCAACGCGCCCGGCGTCAACGACGGTGCGGCGGCGCTGGTGCTCGCGAGCGAGGAGTACGCGCGCAATCACGGACTCGAAGCGCTCGGCGCGATCGTCGATCACGCCGACGCGTCGTGGGATCCGGCGTATCTCGCGCTGACGCCCGCGATGGCCGCGCAGCTCGTGCTCGATAAGAACGGCCTCAAAGCGTCGGATATCGCGATTTGGGAAGTGAACGAAGCGTTCGCGGCCGTGGCGTGGAGCACCGCGAACTTGCTCGGCGTCGATCCGCGCGCGCTCAACCTGCAGGGCGGTGCCGTCGCGCTCGGTCATCCGGTCGGCGCGTCGGGGGCGCGCATCGTGGCGTCGGTCGTCCACCAGTTGCGGCGGCGCGGCGGCGGCTACGGCATCGCCGCGATTTGCAGCGGCGGCGGTCAGGGCGATGCGGTGCTGGTGAAGGTCGGCTAAATTGAAGCTCCTGGTCATCGGAGCCGGCCAAATGGGCGCCGGCATCGCGCAGGTCGCCGCTCGTTCCGGCGACCTCGTCACGTTGCTCGATCGCGACCGCGCCCTCGTCGAGCGCGGACTCGCGGTCGTTCGCAAGAACCTCGAGCGAAGCGTCGAGAAGGGCCGCCTGACGGCGGAGGAGCGCGACGCGACGCTCGGACGCATCGTGCCGGCCGCCGCGTGGGAAGCGTTCGACGTCGACGTGGCGATCGAAGCCGCCACCGAAAATCAAGCGCTCAAGCGGGACATCTTCGCCCAGCTCGACGCGCACACGCCGCCGCACGCCATCCTGGCAAGCAACACGTCGTCGATCTCGATCACGAAGCTGGCCGCCGTCACCAAGCGGCCCGAACGCGTGATCGGCATGCACTACATGAATCCGGTGCCCGTCATGGCGCTGGTCGAAATCATTCGCGGCATCGCTACTTCGCAGGCGACGTTCGAAACGATCCACGCGCTCGCGCTGCAGCACGGCAAGACGCCCGTCGAGGTGCGCAACTATCCCGGGTTCGTCTCCAATCGCATCCTGTGTCCGATGCTCAACGAAGCGATCTTCGCACTCTTCGAAGGCGTCGGCACGGTGGACGCCATCGATACGGTCATGAAGCTCGGCATGAACCATCCGATGGGCCCGCTGGAGCTTGCGGATTTCATCGGTCTGGACACGCTGGCGGCGATTCTCGACGTGCTGCACGAGGGCTTGGGCGATCCGAAGTACCGCGCGTGCCCGTTGCTGCGCGAATACGTCGACGCGGGCTGGCTCGGACGTAAGAGCGGGCTCGGCTTCTACGACTGGCGCGACGGCGCGCGCAAACCGCGGACCGATCTCGGTCAGAGCGGCGTCCCGGAGTTCAGCGCGCGCCGCACGGATGCGGTCGCGGCCGCGAACGGCCGCTCGTGACGCCGGCCCTCGGCCTCTCGCCGTTCGAGGTCACGCCGGAGCAGCGCGCCGTCGGCGATCTGGCCCGCGAGATCGCGCAGCGCGAGATCGCGCCGCACGTCGCCGCCTGGGATCGCGAGCACCGCTTCCCGCGCGAGCTCTTCACCAAACTCAACGACGCCGGCCTGATGGGCATCGTCGTGCCCGAAACGTACGGCGGCGCGGGCGCCGATTACGTCTCGTACGCGCTCGCGATCGAAGAACTGGCGCGAGTCGACGCGGGCACCGCCGTCACGCTCTCGGTGCACGCCATGATCGGTTCGGCCATCCTGCGCCTCGGTTCGGAAGAACAGAAGCGCGCGTACTTGCCGAAGCTTTCGAGCGGCGACGTCATCGCGGGGTTCGCGTTGACGGAACCGGGCGCCGGCTCCGACGCCGCCGCGCTGATCAGCACCGCGCGGCGTGACGGCGATTCGTACGTCTTGCGCGGCCGCAAACAGTGGTGCACGAACGGCAGCTTCGCGGGCGTCACGATGGGGATGTTCCGCACGGGCGGCGCGGGCAGCAAAGGCATCAGCGCGTTCCTCATCGACAACCATCTGCCGGGCATCGTCGTCGAGAAAGTGACCGAAAAACTCGGCATCCGCACGAGCAACACGTGCGACATCGCCTTCGACGACGTCCGCGTCCCGGCAAGCGCGCTGCTCGGCGCCGAAGGGACGGGTCTCTCGATGGCGCTGAGCGCGTTGACGGCGGGGCGCATCGGAATCGCGGCGCAAGCGGTCGGGATCCTGGCCGCGTGCCTGGACGCCTCGGTCGCGTTCGCCAAAGAGCGCGAAGCCTTCGGCAAACCGATCGCCGCTTTTGAAGGCGTCTCGTTCAAGATCGCGCAGATGGCGACCGATCTCGATGCGGCGCGTTTGCTCGTCTATCGCGCGGCCGCACTGGCCGATCGCGGCGCGCCCTTCGCGATCGAAGCGAGCAAAGCCAAGCTCTTCGCCTCGACTGCCGCGCGCAAGCACGCGGCCGAGGCGCTGCAGATTCACGGCGGCTACGGCTACACCACCGAGTTTCCGGTCGAGCGCTACTACCGCGACGCAAAGATCACGGAGATCTACGAGGGCACGAGCGAGATCCAGCAACTGATCGTCGCGCGCTCGCTGCTCGGGCGTTTCGAGTAAGTCCGGGGCCCGAGTCCGCCGTTCTGCCGAGCGAAAGGTCCGGAGCCCCGCCTGCCGGGAACTCTATCCGGGCACGGTGTTTCCTATGCGGTCGGCCGTTGCTTCGTCTTTTGTAGACCGCTCGTTCCATGGAGTCGCTTCATTTGAAAAAACTCGCCCTCTTGTCGTTTGCCGCGCTCGGCATCGCTTCGCTGACGCAGGCCGCGTCGGCGTCGTCGATCGCCGAACAGCACGGCTGGACGCCCGTCTTTACCTCGATTCCCCGCGCGGTCGACCTGCGCGCCGGGCGTCGCCCCGGCAGCGTCATTCAGACCTTTACGAGTTCCATCAAGTCGCCGCTCGACAACAACACCTACAATTTCACGATCGTGGGCACGGATCCGACGACGCCGCTGGCCTCGACGTCGGTGCTCTACGAACCGATCGCGATCAAGTGGCATTTCCCCGGCGGCGTCGTCATCGATCCGACCAAGCCCGGCTGCGGCGACACCGTTTCGGTGGTCAAGCGCTTCTTCAAAGGCCCGAATTTCGCGAGCGTGCCGCTGACGTCCAACGGCATCAGCGTCGGAACCACGCAAGTCAACGACGCCTTCCAGATCGCCGAATTCTGGAAGTACACGCAGGCCGGCGGCTATCACGTGCTGCTCACGAACAACCATCCGACGGGCACGATCGTCGTTAGCGAAAACGCTCCGGCGGGCTCGACGCTGTATTCGGGAGCCTGCGCCGGTTCGAATCACGACCTCGGTGCGATTCCGATCAACAGCTACGATTCGCTGCTGAGTTCGCTCGCCGCGAAGTACACGACGTCGTCGAACGTCATCCCGATCATCCTCTCGTATAACATCGTCGAGACGTCGGGCGGCTGCTGCATCATCGGCTACCACAGCGTCCGCAACGGTCCGACGGGCCCCCAGCCGTATGCGACGGGCGCCTACACCGACGCCGGCATCTTCTCGGGCATTCAGGACATCCACGCGTGGACGCACGAGATCGGCGAACTCTTCAACGATCCGTACATCAACAACGCGACGCCGGCGTGGGGCCACGTGGGCCAGGTCAGCGGTTGCCAGAACAACCTCGAGGTCGGCGACCCGCTGACGGGCACGCCGTTCCTCGTGAACTACAACGGCTTCACCTACCATCCGCAAGAACTCGCGTACTTCTCGTGGTTCTTCCGCCAGTCGCCGTCGATCGGCACGGGCGGCAAGTACTCGTTCGAGGGCTCGTTCTCGTCCGCGCAGGGAGCCTGCCACTAGGCTCTCGCGCCGGAACGAAGGCGTTCCGAGCAGAGGCTCCGGCTAGTGCGCCGGGGCCTCTTTCTCTTCGCTCCCGCGCGTCAGTTCGGCAGCGGCGCGGGGAGCGGCACGAACGCGCCGGGCTCGCCGCCGCCGTAAGCGCCGAGGTACCGGCCGCTCGGATACCCGTACTGCAGGATGATTTCGGGCGGACCCGCCGTGCCTTCGTCACCGAGGTACAGCAACGTGGAGCCGGCGCTCAGCTTGAGGCCGCTCGCGCAGTTGCGGCCGAGCACGAGCGAACGTCCGCGGGCGCGCCCGTAGGGCCGGCGATAGACCGTGACCCGGCCCTCGAGGCCGCCCGCGCAGCGCGAGGGATTGTCGAGGACGAGCAGGTCGTCCGTCTTCGGATCGATCGCCACGCCCGCCGCGTAGCCCGCCACGCCCGGGTCGAGCGCGAGCGCCGTGCAGCGCGCGCCGTCGGGTCCGTTCGGGCCGGCGGGGATCTCGACGACGCCGGGACGCGCGCCGTTTTGGGTGACGAAGATATCGCCTTCGTCGTCGACCGCGAGGTGGTCGGGTGCGACGAGCGCCGCGCAGCCGACTTGGCGCGGCGCGGCGTTGCGCGGATAGACCGCCACGTTGGCCGAGTCGGCGCGCAAGTTGGCGACGTAGAGCGTCCCGTCGCGGCCGAACGCAACGTCGAGCGGATGGCCGAAACGGTCGGGAACGAAGGTCAACCGCCTCGCGCGCAGATCGTAGACGGCCAGCGTCGTGCCGTTGCCGATGACGACCCGCGCGCCGTCCGAAGCCATGCCGCCGTAGCCGAGCAGTCCGCGGCTTCCCGGCAGTTCGAAGGGCGTCGCGCGAGCGAGCGGCCCGACCGCCCACGCCTGCAAGCCGAGACGTTCGCCGCCGGCGGCGACCAGGAGCGGCGCGGACGCACCCGCCGTGCCGTGCGCGGCGAGCGCGTTGGCGAAGAGCGTCGCGAGCAGCGAAGCCTGTGTTTTCACGACGCGCTTACGGAAGCACCTGGATCCGCGCCATCATGCCGTTGTCCTCGTGTTCGAGGAAGTGGCAGTGGTAGACGAACGTCCCCACGATGTCCTTGGCGCGGAAGTCCATCAGCACTTTCACGACGCGCGGGTGAAACTTCCCCTTTGCGTCGTAGCCGCCGTGCGGGATGTACACGGTGTCGAGCAATTGGCCGAGGCCTTCCTGCGGCGTCACGCCGGCGATGGGCATGAAGTGAATCTGGTGGATGTGGAAGCCGTGAATTTCGTTCGTATAGTTGTAGAACGTCCACTCCTCGACCGTGCCGTCCTTGACCACGGTGTCCGGCGGGCCGATCATGCGGTACGGATGCTCGATCACCTTGGGGTTCGAAACCTCGGTGAGGTAGAAGTCGGGCTCCGCTTGATCGGTGCGAATGTACTCGGTGAACACAAAGGTCCGCTTGCGCACCGGTTTCTGCGCCCACAGGTCGGAGAAGCGCACGCGGACGGGATCGGTCGAGGGCGGCACGACGACGTGCTGCTCGACGTGCTTCTTGCCGACCACGACGTTGAAGAGGTTGCGGGCGAGGTCCGTGTCGCCGACGCAGCCGGTGTTGATCTGCCCCGTGCGGACGACCATGTTCGCGCCCGGGACCGTCCCCTTGAGGTAAAACTCGACGCGGCCCGCCGGCGGGATGAAGACGTGATCGAACGCGACCGGTTGATACGTCGGTTTGCCGTCCTTGAACACGAGCGGCACGCCGTCGCGCGCGGTAACGAGCAGGGGCTGCGGCTTCCCGTTGACGGAGAGCGTGAGGTCGAGCGAGGTCTGCGCGTCGGTATTGGCCAGGCGCCAGTACTGCGTTTCGCCGTAGTCGATGTGCGACGTGGGCAAGCCGACGATCGTATCGCCGTTGATCGGCAACGCGAGCCCGTCGACGGTGAGGTTATCGGTGTTGAACGGAATCTTCGGTCCGGGGCAGCGGTCGGGCGCTTGGAACGGATCGTGGCCGGGATTGCGTTTGAAGCCGTCGATCTCGGCGCGAATTTGCGTAAAGCTCGGCTGACCCGCCACGGCCGCGACGACATCGGGCCGGCGATACTTCGCGATCCCCTGGTGCGCGGGCGTATCGCGAATGACGGCGAGGTGATCCTGCAGTTTATCGGGGATCGACGGCTGGATCGTGTGCACGACGATCGCGCCCGTGAGGCCCAAGAACACTTGATACTGTGCCTCGCCGTGCGCGTGCGGATGGTACCAATACAGGCCCGGCGGCTCGTCGCGCGGGATGTCGACCTCGTAGTGGTACTGGTCGCTGTCGGCGGCGGGACGCGGACAGATGAGCACGTTCACCACGTCGTCGCCCGGTGCTTTGGGCGACGTGTTCAAGCCGTGGAAATGCAGGTTCGCTTCGTTCCACGGCGAGCGCTGGTAATGGTAGATGCGACCGGTCACCGGGTTCTGCGTCGGCGTCGGCGCGAGCTGCGGCTGACCGCACATCAGCCCCCAATCGTCGGGCTTCTGCCACGCATCCATCGCCATGCCGCGCATCGATTTCGGCGCGGGATCGTTCCCGATCTGAAGCGGCGGCGGCGTCGGCAGTTTGCCGTTCGGGATCGGCAGCGTGTTGATCAGCGTGATCGAAAGGTGCTCGCCTTGGCGCACGTTGAGCGTCGGCGGCACGCTCGTTTCGATCGTTTTCCCGTTGATGGGCAGCGCGTAGACCCAGCATAAGACGGGCGTTTGATTCACGATCTCTTGCGTAAGCGTGAGCGTCAGGCCGAGCACGCCGTTTTGCGCCGTCAGGTTCGGCGGATCGTGCAGCGTGGGATTGGACGGCGCCGCGGGACAGGGGTTTGCGGGCGACGACGTCGGCGGTGCGTAGATTTCGGGGCGCGCGACGGGTGGGGGAAAGGCGACCGTGGCAAGGGTGAGCGCGGCAAGTGCGATCATGGACGATACCTCGCGCGAGGCGATGCGGCGGGAATCGGAATGTGACGAGGGGCCCCGGCGATTGCCGGAGCCCCTCGCCCGAACGCAATGTCTTGAGGGGAGTTAGTTGCAGGTACCCTGTGCGGACGAGAACGTTCCCTTGTACGAGTACTTGCCGCCCGTGCCGATCGACGGATTCTGGCGGAAGAACCACGAGAAGAACGCGAGTTCCTGCGGGTGATACGTGAAGCCGTTCTCGCTCAAGGCGTAGTTGGTGCCGGTGAGCGGGTCGCCGACTTCGAGGTTGTTCTGGCAACCGGAAACTTGGCCGACGTGGCCCCAAGCCGGCGTCGCGTTGTTGATGTACGGATCGTTGAAGATCTCGCCCATCTCGTGCTGCCAGGCCCAGATGTCCTGATCGCCCGTCGGGAAGATGCCCGGGTCGGTGTAGGCGCCCGTCGCGTAGGGCTGCGGGTTGCCGTGGTTCGTCAGCACGCTGTGGTAGCCGATGATGCAGCAGCCGCCCGAGGTTTCGACGATGTTGTACGACAGGATGACCGGCATGACCGACGCCGTCTTCGTGTACTTCAGCGCGAGCTGCTGCTCGATCGCGTCGAACGCGTTGATCGGAATCTCACCGAGGTCGTGGCCGGAGCCGCTGCAGCCGCCGGCTTGAACCGCCGAACCTGCCGGCGCGTTGGCGTTGACGATGGTGATGTGCGGGCCGACCGGCGACATCAGCACGTGATAGTTCGAGTTCTGGGTGTACTTCCAGAATTCGGCGATCTGGAACGCGTCGGTCGTCTGCGTGGTCGGCAGCGTGACGCCGTTCGACGAGTTGGGGACGTTCGAGAACATCGGGCCCTGGAAGAAGCGGTTGACGACCGAGACGGTGTCGTTGCAGCCGGGCTTGGTCGGGTCGATCACGATGCCGCCGGGGAAGTGCCACTTCACGGCGATGGGCATGTACTTGATGGTGGTCGAGACGCCGCCCTTGCTCGGATCGGTGCCCACGATCGTGAAGTTGTAGGTGTTGTGATCGAGCGGCGACTTGATCGAGCTGGTCCACGTCTGGATCGTGGAACCGGTCTGCACGCCGCGAAGAACGGCGCGCATATCGACGGGACGCGGGATGGCGGTGAAGACGGGGGTCCAGCCGTGCTGTTCGGCGATCGACATCGCGGACGCGGCCTGCGTCAGCGAAGCGATACCGAGTGCGGCAAATGACAAAAGCGCGAGCTTTTTCAAGTGAGGCTACTCCATTGTAGAGAGAGCGGTCTGATGACTCGAAGCAATGTGCGACCGCGAGAGGAACACTGCGCCCGGACTGCGTGCTTTCCCGGCGCTCCGGGGCCTTTACCTTTCTCTAACATAGCCTTTCGTCCCAATCGTGATTTCCTGGTAAGCGGCTGTGGAGATAGGTGGAAAAAGCCTTTAGCACGGCGGCATCGGCGCCGTCGAGCGTAGGGTGCGGCAACGTTGACGAGAAGCGGCGCACGATGACCCGCCGCATCCTCTCGACTGTGACGATCGTTGCATCGCTCGCCGTCCTTGCCTCGGGCGCGGCTCGGAGCGCGCCGCCGGAGGCCGTCGACCCGTCGTCGTTCGGCGCGCTGCACTGGCGATCGCTCGGGCCCTATCGCGGCGGCCGCGCGGCGGCGGTCGCGGGCGTCGCGGGCGACCCGCGCACGTTCTATTTCGCGGCGGTCGGCGGCGGCGTCTGGAAAACGGCGAACGCCGGCCGGACGTGGGCGCCGCTCACGGACGCGTTGCCCGTGGCTTCGTTCGGCGCGCTGGCCGTGGCGCCGAGCGATCCGCGTACCGTGTACGCGGGCTCGGGCGAAGCCGACATGCGCTCGGACATCGCGCACGGCAACGGGCTCTACCGTTCGTCGGACGGCGGCACCACCTGGACCTTCGCGGGGCTGGCCGACTCGCGCCAAATCGGGCGCATCCTCGTCGATCCGCGCGATGCGAAAACGCTGCTGGTGGCCGCGCTCGGCCACGCGTACGGGCCGAACGACGTGCGCGGCGTGTACCGTTCGCGCGACGGCGGCGCGACCTGGGAGCGGACGCTTTTCCACGATGCGAATACCGGCGCGATCGATCTGGCGGCCGACCCGGCGATGCATACGGTGTTCGCGTCGCTCTGGCAAACGCGCCGGCCGCCTTGGAGCGTGTATCCGCCCTCGAACGGTCCGGGTTCGGGGCTCTATCGCTCGCGCGACGGCGGCGTCACCTGGAGCGCCGTGACGGGCAACGGTTTCCCCGCCGAGCGTCTCGGCAAGATCGGCATCGCGGTGGCGCCGAGCAACCCCTTACGCGTCTACGCGATCGTCGACGCCAAGGCCGGCGGCTTGTATCGCAGCGACGACGGCGGCGATTCGTGGCGCGCGGTCGATACCGAGCGGCGCATCTGGCAGCGCGGCTGGTACTTCTGCCACGTGACGGTCGATCCGCGCGACCCGGACGTCGTGTACGTTTCCAACACGTCGCTCTACCGCTCGAGCGACGGCGGCGCGCACTTCACGGCGATCAAAGGCTCGCCCGACGGCGACGACTTTCACCAACTGTGGATCGATCCGAGCGACGCTTCGCGCATGGTGCTCGGCAGCGATCAGGGCGCGTCCGTTTCGCTCGACGGCGGAGCGACGTGGAGTTCGTGGTTCAATCAGCCGACGGGACAGTTCTATCACGTCGCGGTCGATAACGGCTTCCCGTATCGCCTGTACGGCGCGCAGCAGGATAGCGGCGCGGCGGCAATCCTCTCGCGCAGCGACCATCGCGGGATCGAAGAGCGCGATTGGCGCGCGCTTACGGCCGGCGGCGAGAGCGGCACGATCGTTACCGATCCGCGCGACGCGAACGTCGTTTTCGGCGGCGAGGTCGACCGCGAAGACTTGCGCACGAACCAGACGCGCGCGCTTTCGCCCGTGGCGGGCCGCCCGGGCGCTTGGCGCGCCGAGTGGACGCAGCCGCTCGCCTTCGGTCCGGACGGCGCGCTCTACGCCGCATTTCAAAGTATTTTCCGCACGCGCGACGGCGGCGACACCTGGAGCCCGATCAGCGGCGATCTCACGCGGCCGCACCCGGGCGTTCCCACGACGCTCGACGCGCCGGCCGCGCAAGACGCCGACGGCACCGAGCCGCGCGGCGTCGTCTACGCGCTCGCGCCCTCGCCGCTCGACGCGAAAACCGTTTGGGCCGGCACCGACGACGGGCTCGTCAAACTGACGACCGACGACGCGCGTACGTGGCGCGACGTGACGCCGCCGGACACGGTGCCCTGGAGTCACATCGACGCAATCGAAGCGTCGCACTTCGACGTGCGGAGCGCCTACGTCGCGATCGATCGCCATCGTCTCGACGACGACCGGCCCGACATCGCGATCACGCACGACGGCGGCCGCACGTGGCGCCACGCCGTCGAAGGCATCCCCGACGGCAGTTACGTCGACGTGGTGCGCGAGGATCCCGTGCGCCGCGGGCTGCTCTACGCGGGCACGGAAACCGGCGTCTTCGTGTCGTTCGACGACGGCGCCGCGTGGCAATCGCTGCGGCTGAACATGCCGTTCGTCTCCGTGCGCGACATCGCCGTGCACGACGGCGACTTGGCGATCGCCACGCACGGCCGCGCGTTCTGGGTGCTCGACGACGTCGAACCGCTGCGCGAACTGGCGCGCGGGCTCGGCGGCGGGCCGCACCTCTTCGCGCCGCGCGACGCGGTTCGCGTGCGCGAAGGCAACGACGAAGCCGAAGCGACGCCGCCCGAAACGCCGCTCGGCGAGAATCCGCCGGCCGGGGCGTTCGTCGATTACCTCTTGCCGCCGGACGCGCGCGGCGACGTGCGCTTGGAAATCGACGACGGGACGCGCGTGCTGCGCCGCTGGTCGAGCGCCGATCCGCCGGCGTCGCCCGACGCGGCAAGCGTCGATTTTCCGGCGTACTGGCTGACCGCGCCGGCCGCGCTCTCCGCGGCGCCCGGCATGCATCGCTTCGTGTGGGATTTCCACATCGGTCGCGCGGACGGTCCGCTCGCGCCGCCCGGCCGCTACGCGGTGCGGCTCAGCGCCGGCGGGCGAACGCTCGCCGCGCCGCTCGTCGTGCGACGCGATCCGCGCGTGCGCGCGAGCGACGCGGATCTGGTCGCCGCAGCGCGGCTCGCCGAAGCGATCGACGCGTTGCAGACGCGCGTGCACGGGGCGCTGGCGCACGTGCAAACCAAGGCGCCGGCGTCCGCCAAGACGTCGCCCGCGGACGCGCGGCTGCGGGAGGACGAACGGCTGCTCGCCGAGTTGCGCGCCGCGGTCGAAAGCGCCGACGCCGCGCCGACGACGAACGAGCGGACCGCGTGGCTCGGACTCGAGGCCCGCACGCGCGTGGCGCTTGCCGCCGAGGGTTTCGGTTCGCGATAGACAACCCCACGGTGTTTGCGCCAAGCCGGAGTGTGTCGTCGTGAAATTGATGGAGTACCAGGGGAAGGAGCTGTTTCGTCGCGTGGGCATTCCGACGCCGCGCGGCGTGCACGCGACGCGCGCCGAGGACGTCCGCGCGTTCGTCGACGCCAACCCCGGGTCGTGGGTGATCAAGAGTCAGGTGATGATGGGCGGCCGCGGCAAGGCGGGCGGCATCAAGTTCGCCGAGAACGGCGCGGAAGCGGAAGCGTTCGCGCGGGAACTGCTCGGCAAAGTGCTGGTGAACGCGCAGAATCCCGACGGCGAGGCCGTGCGCTCGCTGCTGATCGAAGAAAAGGTCGCGATCGCGAGCGAAGCCTACGCTTCGATCACGATCGATCGCGCGGCCAAGAAGCCGGTCGCGATCGTCACCTCGCAAGGCGGCATGGACGTCGAGGAAGTCGCCGAGTCGCATCCGGACGCGATCTCGAAATTGTGGATCGATCCGGCGATCGGATTTCAGCCCTTCGAGGCGCGGCGTCTCGCCTTCGCGGCCAAACTCCCCGTGGGCTATCACAAAGCGTTTCCGAAGGTCATGGGCGGTCTGTACGCCCTCTTCATGGAGTACGGCGCGAACCTCGTCGAGATCAACCCGCTCGTGCTGACGGCCTCGGCCGAGGTGATCGCGAGCGACGCGAAGGTCGAACTCGACGACAACGGCCTCTACAAACACCCCGAACTCGCCGCATGGCGTAGCGACGGCCCGGCGGACGAAGATCAGGCGGCCGCGGTCGCGATCGGCCTCGGCATGTCGAACTATGCGAAGCTCGACGGCAACATCGGCGTGATCGCCAACGGCGCCGGCCTCGGCATGGGCACGATGGACGCGATCCGCAACGCGGGCGGCGCGGCGGCGAACTTCCTCGACATCGGCGGCGGCGCGCAAGCCGAACTCGTGAAGAAGAGTTACGCGCTCGTGACGAGCGATCCGAAGGTGCGCGCGATGTTCATCAACATCTTCGGCGGGATCACGCGCGGCGATCAGGTCGCGCGGGGCATCGTCGAAGCGCTCGCGGGCGACGATCTGCGCAAGGTCCCGCTGGTCGTGCGGCTGACCGGCACCAACGAAAAGGAAGGCCGCGAAATTCTCGCGGCCGCCGGCATGACGCCGGTCGAAACGATGGACGAAGGCGCGCAGCGTGCCGTCGCGCTGGCGAAGGGATAACGGTTCGTGGCGATCTTCCTCGACAAGAACTCCAAAGTGATCGTGCAGGGCATCACCGGCCGCGAAGGGCTGTTCCACACGCAGCGCATGCTCGCGTACGGCACGAACGTCGTGGGCGGCGTGACGCCGGGCAAGGGCGGCACGAAGATCGAGAGCGGCCAGCCGGTGTTCAATACGGTCAAAGATGCCGTCGATGCCACGGGCGCGACGCACACGATCGTCTTCGTCCCGCCGCCCTTCGCCGCTGACGCGCTCTACGAAGCGTACGACGCGGGCATCGCGCTCGCCGTCGCGATCACCGAAGGCATCCCCGCGCACGACATGCTCAAAGTCGTCGCGACGACGTCGAGCATGCGCATCATCGGACCGAATTGTCCGGGGCTCGTCTCGCCCGGTAAAGCGCTCGTGGGCATCATGCCGGGCCACGTCTTTCGCGAAGGCCGCGTCGGCATGATCTCGCGTTCGGGAACGCTGACCTACGAGATCGTGGACATGCTGACCAAGAGCGGCCTCGGCCAATCGACCTGCGTCGGCATCGGCGGCGATCCGATCATCGGCACGACGTTCGTCGATTGTCTGCGCGCGTTCGCGAACGATCCGGAAACGGACGCGGTCGTCGTCTGCGGCGAGATCGGCGGCTCCGACGAAGAAGATGCGGCGGCGTTCATCAAGGAACATCTGCCGAACAAGCCGGTCGTCGCGTTCGTCGGCGGCCGTTCCGCGCCGAAGGGCAAGCGCCTCGGCCACGCGGGCGCGATCATCTCGGGCAACTTCGGGACGCCGGAAAGCAAACTCGCCGCCTTCGCCGCGGCGGGCGTTCCGGTCGCGGATCGGCCGTCGGAGATTCCGAACCTCGTCAAAGAGCGCCTCAGCGTTCGCGCCTAGCGTGCGCTACGGCTATCACTGCGAGGAGTGCGAGGAAGCGACGTGGCCGGCCACGTCGCGCGCGGAACTACAGTGGTTGAAGAACCGCGAGCACGTCGTCCGCGAGGTCGCGCAGCACGTGCAAGGCGGCCTCGACACCTGGATGGTCGAGGGCTTGGAGTTCCTCGACCGGCACCACGGCCATAGCGTGGTGTTGACGCGGCGGTCGTGATAGTGGACGCTAGCTCGCTTCTAAAATCTCGACTTGAGTGGTTGCCGGCGGCATCGGCCGGCCGTCCATGCGTCGCCCCTCAACGGCGAGGGCGACGCTGACCGTCAACTCCTCGCGCGCTCGCTCCGGCGATTCCAGGCCAACGACGTAGCAGGCCAAGTCCGGTACGAAGGCGCTCCAGGTCCCGTCGGTGGCTTTTTCGATTACGGCGGCGTACCTCATTTCCACCCGGCTTTCTTGCGAATATCGGCTATAACTCCTGGGCTCGGCTCCTGACTGTCTTTTCCGTAGAGCGTGATAAGCGCATCGAACCCGGGGTGTTTCCATTGCTCGTGGCTACCTCGCCGACGGACGATTTCCCAGCCTTCTCGACGTAGACGCCGCCGAATCTCGCCCACCTTCACGACACTTTCTTTCCTTCCCGATGCGCCGACCCGGCCTTGCTACCTTCACGCCGGGTTGCGCACTCCGCCCGCATGGAAAAGCAAAACGCCTCGGAGGTCGAGGCGTTTTGCTTCGCGGCGGGACTGGGGGGACGTTCGAAGCGGTCTAGCGCGGAATCTTGAGGTGCTGGCCCGGGACGACCGTGGCGCTCGTCAGGCCGTTCGCGGCCATGATGCGGTCGACGGTCTCTTGGACGCTCTCGCCGTTCGCGGTGTAGCGGTCGGCGATCGACCACAGGTTATCGCCCGGGGCGATCGTGACGCGAGCGAAATGCTCGGGCGCGGCGGCGTAGAGGCGGGCCTGCGAGAGCGCGGGGATGGCGATGAGTGCGCTCAGCGCGGCCAGTGCGACCGCCGGCATCAGCGTGACCCTTTTCCGCTTCGGCGAATACATCTCTCGATCTCCTCAGCCCATATATTGGGCCAAACACGCGTTCGTCCACCACATTTTAGCAAGCGGCCTGTGGATATGTCAATCTTTTCTCGAACGTATGTTTGCATTTTTTTGCGATTCTTGGTAACCTGCAGGGAATCGCGGCGCTTTCGCGCGTCGCCGGCGGCCGGCGCCCGGGCGCGCCGCGCCATTCGAACATTGGAGGCCTATGCAAGAGCGAGCTCCCACGGAGCGTCAATCACGCATCCTCGCGATCATTCGCGAATTTACGGACGAGCACGGCTACCCGCCCTCGGTGCGGGAAATCGGCGAACGGGTCGGACTGTCGTCGTCCTCGACGGTGCAGTCGCACCTCAAGTCGCTCGAGCGGCGCGGCTTGATCCACCGCGATCCCACCAAGCCCCGCGCCCTGATCGCCAAGAACGGACCGGGCCATCCCGCCCCCGCGACCGTGCCGGATTTCGGCGTTCTGCCGATCGTCGGAAAGGTTGCCGCCGGCGTGCCGATCACGGCCACCGAGAACGTCGAGGGCGATTTCGTGCTGCCCGCGGAGTTCGCGCGGCGCGACGGCACGTTCATCCTGCGCGTCCAGGGCGAATCGATGATCGACGCGGCGATCCTCGACGGCGACCTGATCGTGGTGTCGCCGCAGCCCGACGCCCAGAACGGCGAGATCGTGGTGGCGATGGTCGAGGGCGAAGCGACGGTCAAACGCTTTTTCCGTGAAGGCGGCCGCGTGCGGCTTCAGCCCGAGAACCGGAGCATGCAGCCGCTCTATCCCGACGACGTGACCATCCTAGGCAAGGTCGGCGCGGTCTTCCGCAAGCTCTGAGCGCGCGGCGCGGCGTGCCGGGGGTTCGGCAACGTCGCGCGAATGTCGGTCCCCCGTGCCCTTGACGCCCGATCCGGTTACGGAGCGACCCGGCTTCGTCGCAACGCTCGTCCGGCAGATTCGGGCCGTCGCCGGTTCTCCGGAGATGCTGTCGATCCAGCGCGCGCTGCCGATCAGTTTCGGCGGCCTCGCGGTCGGCCTCATCGCCTTCATGATCGCGCAGCCGGGCGGCACGCTGCTGGAGCGCTTCTCGCACTCGTTCACCGCCGCGTTCGGCGTCATGTCGGCGATGCTCGCGGGCGTGCTCGCCGTCGAACTCGCGCGGCGGCGCGAGGTGCCCGTGTGGCTCGCGCTCGCCACCTGCGGTGCGGCCTTCGCGCTCTCGCTGCCGTATCGCAGCGCGACCACGTTCGAAACGCTGGCGCGGGCGCTGGGTTCGAGCGGGCTCTTCCTCGCGATCGGCATCGCGCTCGTCGGCGTCGACGCGCTCGCGGCCGGGCGCCGCGCGGGCTCGCGCGCCGGGCTCGCGCTCGCGGCGCTGCTGATCGTCGGCACGGCGGCGGCGCTGCAGGCCGCGGGCATCTCGCTGACCGCGGCGCTCGACGTCGCGATCGCTCCGCTCGGAAACCTCGGCGACAGCCTCACGGCGCTGCTCGTGATCACGCTCGTCGAGACGCTGCTGTGGACGATCGGCATTCACGGCCCCGCGCTGCTGGCGGCCGTCGTGCTGCCCGTGTACATCAACCTGCAGTTGCAAAACACCGAAGCGCTCGCGCACCATCAGGCCTTACCGCACATCGTGACGGTCTCGATGTTCTTGTTCGTGTTTCCCGGCGGCGCGGGAGCGACGCTGCCGCTCGTGCTGCTGCTCCTGCGCAGCCGCGTCAAACGCATCCGCACCGTCGCCTACGCGACGCTCCTGCCGTCGCTTGCGAACGCGAACGAGCCGCTGATGTTCGGGCTGCCGCTCGTGCTCAATCCGGTGCTCGGCATTCCCTTCGTCGTCGCGCCGCTCGCGCTCGCCGTGGTGTCGTACTACGCGATGGTGCTCGGCCTCGTGTCGCGTCCGGCGTACTACATTCCCTCGACGATTCCGTTGCCGTTCGGCGCGTTCTTGGCGACCAAAGACTGGCGCTCGATCGTGCTGATGTTCGTCAACTTGGGGCTGGCGGCTGCGATCTACGCGCCGTTCGTGGCGGTGTACGAGCGGCACGAACGCGAACGCGAACCCGCCGAGGACGCCGCGTGATCGAAGCGCTGCTCGAGCGCTTCGAAATCGATCCGGCGGTGGCGGAGGCGGCGCGCCGCGCGAGCGCGCGAAGCGCGCCGGAAGCATCCGCGCGGGTCGCGGCGACGGTGCGCGCGGGCGTGCTGCGCGCGTTCTACGACGAGGGCATCGCGGAAAGCGATCTGGGGGGTTCGTTCGGCTACGGTTACGACGATACGGCGCGCGCGCGTTACGAAGCGCTGCTCGCGCGCGTGTTCGGCGCCGAACGCGCGCTCGCGCGGCTGTCGCTCGTCAGCGGCACGCACGCGATCGTCGCGGCGATCGACGCCTGCCTGCCGTCCGGCGGCCGGCTCGTCGTCGCCACCGGCAAGCCGTACGACACGCTGCGCAACGCGTTGGCCGACGCGCCGCATTCGCTCGTCGAACGCGGCGCGCGCTACGAAGAAGTCGCCTTTCGGCCGGACGGCGCGCTCGATTTCGACGCACTCGCTCGCGCGTGCGAACGCGGCGCGGACGTCGTGTTCGTGCAGCGCTCGCGCGGCTACGCGCGCCGCCGCTCCCTCTCCGCCGCCGAATGCGGCGAGATCGCCCGGACGGTGCGCGCCGCCGCGCCCGCCGCGCTCGTGCTCGTCGATAACTGCTACGGCGAGTTGGTCGAGGCCACCGAGCCCACCCATCACGGCGTCGATGCCGTCATGGGTTCGCTCATCAAGAACGTGGGCGGTGGCCTGGCCCCCGGCGGCGGCTACGTGGCCGGCCGGGCCGAGGTGGTCGAGCGGGTCGCCGCGCGCCACTACGCGCCCGGGCTCGGGGCGGCGGTCGGGCCGACGTTCGGCTTCGGGCGGGCGTTCGTCCAGGGCTTGTTCTACGCGCCGACGGTCGTGGCGGAGTGCCTGGCCGGTCTCGACCTGGCCGCGGCCCTCTTCGTCGAACTGGGGCTCGGGGTGGACCCGCTGCCGGGCGCGGTGCGGCACGACATCGTCCAGGCCGTCGAAGTGGGCTCGGCCGAGCGCCTGCTGCGCTTCGCGCGGGGCCTGCAGCGGGCCATGCCGCTCAACGCGCGCTTCGCGCCCGAACCCGGCCCCGTGCCCGGTTACCGCGATCCGGTCGTCATGTCGGCGGGCGCCTTCGTCCCGGGCGCTACCATCGAACTTTCGTGCGACGCCCCGCTGCGCGAGCCGTTCGAGGTCTACTTACAAGGCGGTACACATCGCGAGCACGTCCTGCTCGGCGCGCTTTTCGCGGCCGAAGCGCTCGTACAAAGAAGCAATCGAACGCGCTCGGAGAAGTGAGGGCGTAATGGATTGGAAAGCACGTCCGTGAACGAACAAAACGACAGCGTTTCAAGCCACGGAGCAGCGCCCTATCGGCGCCGTTACGTACGCGTCGCCGTCTCCACGACGGTCAGTTACACGCGCGAAGGCGAGGAAACGGCGAAGACCGGTCACTCGAGCGATCTCGGCGGCGGCGGCATCCGTTTGGCCACCGAGGAAGATCTGCCGCTGGGGACGGTGCTGACGATGCGCTTTCCCTTGCCCGAGGGTTCGCGGGAAGTCGTGGCGCGAGGCCGCATCGTGCTCTCGTTCTACAATGCCGAGAGCAAACAGTATTTCCACGGCATCGCGTTCACGCACATCGACCCGCGCGACCAGGAGTCGATCATCCAGTACGTCGCGAGCGAAGTGCAGCGCTTAGCCGCCGGCGACGAGCCGGCCGAAAGCGAACCGGCCGGCTAACGAGTCCGGGCTACGAGCGGTGGCCGCCGCCCATGAAGCCGTAGAAAAAATAGCGATTGCCGTCGCCCGTCTCGATGACGATGCGCGTGTCTTCGAGGTCGGCCCGGACGATGGTTTTCCCGACCAGGGTGTCGAGAATCCAGCGCGTCTGCTCCATTTCCGCTTCGCGCAAACCTTCGGGATCGACGTCCTGGAGGTCGAGCTTGGCGAGCTCGTCGAGCAGCGCGTCGATCTTGTTGTGGTCCGAGGGATCGATCCCGATAGCCATCACCTTCCATTCGCGGCCGAAGGCCCCGCGTGCCTTGCGCTTCAATGGGATTTTCACCGGGGAAGTTTGCCCCGCCTGGGATAAGGTTTCCAAGAAATGTATATCCTCGAGGTCCTCAGCGGCCCGCTCGACGGCAAATCGTGGTCGTTCGAACGGGAGATCACGATCGGCCGCGACGACGCCGTCGCCTCCGCCTGCATTACGCTCGACCGCTACATCTCGCGCAAGCACGCGCGGCTCTCCGAGGAAGGCGACCGGCTCGTGCTGGCCGATCTCGCCAGCCGCAACGGCACCCTCGTCGACGGCCGGCCGGCGACCGCCGCGACCGAACTCGTGCCGGGCGAGCGCTTCATCGTCGGGCGCACGCTGCTGCGCGTCAAGCGAGCGTAACGGCGCCGTGCAGGTCGTCCGCACCCCCGGCTCCGCGCGCGCGATCGCGCGCACGTTGACGCGTCCGGTCGGCTTCGTGCCGACCATGGGCGCTCTCCACGACGGCCATTTGGCCTTGGTCGACCGCGCCAAGGCCGAGAACGCCACGGTCGTCGCGTCGCTCTTCGTGAACCCGCTGCAATTCGGTCCGGGCGAGGATTACGACCGCTATCCGCGCGCGTTCGAAGCCGATTTCGCGGCGCTCGAAGCGCGCGGCGTCGATCTGTTGTACGCGCCGTCACCCGAACGCATGTATCCGCCCGATTTCGCCACCGCCGTCGACGTCGGTCCGACGGCGCGTGCCTTCGAAGGCGCGCGCCGGCCAGGCCATTTCGCGGGCGTGGCGACGGTGGTCGCCAAGCTGTTGCACGCGATCGAGCCGACCTCGCTCTACCTCGGTCAGAAGGACGTTCAGCAGACGGCCGTGCTGCGCGCGATGGTCCGCGACCTCGATATGGCCACCAACGTCGTCGTCGTGCCGACGGTGCGCGAGGCGGACGGGCTCGCGCTCTCGAGCCGCAACGTGTACTTGACCGTCGAGCAGCGCGCCGCGGCGCCAAGCATTTACCGCGCCTTGTCGACGATCGCGCACGCGGTCGAAAACGGCGTCGCGGACCCGGCGCGCGCGCTCGCGGCGGGCGCGCCGCTGCTCGAGGCGCCGCTCGCGTGGGATTACCTGGCGATCGTCGATCCGCATTCGTTCGCCGAGTTGAGCGTCGCGCGGCGGCCGGCGCTCGTCATCGGCGTCGCCTTCGCCGGCAGCACGCGCTTGCTCGACAACGTGACCATCGCCTCGGAAGCGGGCGTCGATCCGATTCTGACGCCGCCGCGGCCGCGCGTCGCGACCACGGTCGTCCCCGCGCGGCGCGGCTAGGAGCGCTCCGTGCGCGTCGTGCTCGGCGTCGCCGGCGGCATCGCTGCGTATAAGGCCGCCGCGCTCTGCAGCGCCCTCGTGCAGCGCGGCGACGACGTGGACGTGGTGATGACCGACGGCGCGCAACGCTTCGTCGGCGCGACGACCTTCGCGGCCTTGACGCGCAAACCGGTGCGCGCGTCGCTGTGGGACGCGCCCGAAGCGATCGAGCACGTCGCGCTGGCGCGCGCGGCCGACGTCATCGCGATCGTTCCCGCCACCGCCAACGTGCTCGCCAAGCTCGCGCACGGGATCGCCGACGATCTGCTGACCAACCTCGCGCTCGCCGCGCGCGGGCCGCTGGTCGTGGCTCCCGCGATGAACGCCGCGATGTACGAGCATCCCGCGACGCGCGAAAATCTGCGCGTGCTCGCCTCGCGCGGCGTGACGATCGTCGAGCCCGAAAGCGGTTTCTTGGCGGAACGGGAGTTCGGCATCGGACGCCTCGCCAATCAGGACGCGCTCTTGGCCGCGATCGATGCCGCGGGCTCCCGCTCGCGCGAACTCGCGGGCCAGCGCGTGCTGATCACCGCGGGCCCCACGCGCGAAACGATCGATCCCGTGCGCTTCATCTCCAACGCGTCGACCGGCACGATGGGCATCGAACTGGCGCGCGAGGCGCTGGCGCGCGGCGCCGAGGTGGACCTGGTGCTCGGGCCGACCCTGGTCGAGCCGCCGGCCGGCGCGCGCGTCGTGCGCGTGACCTCCGCGCAGGAGATGCGCGACGCGGTCATGGCGCGCGCCGCGGGCGCCGACGTCGCGATCGCCGCGGCCGCCGTCGCCGACGTGCGGCCGGCGCTCCGTCACGAGCACAAGGTGAAGAAGAGCGAGATCTCGGGCACGCTCGCGCTCGAACGGACGCCCGACATCTTGGCCGAGCTCGGCACGCGCAAGAACGGAACGTACCTCGTGGGATTCGCGGCGGAAACGCGCGACTTCGAAGCGTCGGCACGCGCGAAACTGGCGGCCAAAGAACTCGATGCGATCGCCGTCAACGACGTGTCGGGCAACGAAGCCGGGTTCGGCACGGGGGAGAACGAGCTGCTGCTGCTGCTGCGCGGCGGCGGCAGCGAAGCGCTCGGCCGGGCCTCGAAGCGCGAACTCGCGCGGCGGCTGTGGGATGCGCTCGGCCGGGCGCGCGGCGCCGCCCGCAGCTGATGCTGCTCGCGCTCGACGTCGGCAACACCGATACCAAGCTCGGCATCTTCGAGCGTCACGGCGGCGCGTACCGGCTGCTCAAGGACTGGCGCATGCAAACCGCGCGGGCGCGCACGGCCGATGAGTTCGGCGTGCTCTTCACGACGATGCTGCGTTTCGCGCACGTCGGCCCCGAGGCCGTCGACGCGATCGCGATTTCGAGCGTCGTGCCGCAGAGCGACGCCGCGCTGACGCTGGCCGGGCGCGAATACTTCGGTTGCGAACCGTCGTTCTTCACGGCCGCCTCGCAAACGATCATCGAGGTGACGACCGAACGGCCGAAGGAACTCGGCTCGGATCTGCTCGCGGCGGCCGTCGCCGCGAAAGCCGCCTACGGCACGCCCACGATCGTGCTGGGCTTCGGCACCGCCACGACGTTCGGCGCGATCTCGCGCGAGGGCGAATATATCGGAAACGCGATCGCGCCCGGGATACGGACGTCGATCGACGCGCTGGTCGAACGGACCGCGAAACTGCCGCAGGTCGCGCTCGAAGCGCCCGGCGGTCCGATCGGCCGCGACACGGTCTCCTCGATGCAGGCCGGCATCATCTTCGGTTTCGTGGGACAAACCGAAGCCATCGTCAGCCGCATGCGCCGCGCGATCGGCGAAGACGCGCGGGCCGTGGCAACGGGCGGCCTTGCGGACGTGGTCGCGCGCCACACGCAGGCGATCGACGCGGTCGAGCCGCACCTCGTCCTGCAAGGGCTCGCCATTTGGCACGCTTCGCGCGGCGGCTGAGCGCCGCGGCCTTCGCCTGCGCGCTCGTCGCCGGCGGCGCGCGCGCGGCGGCCCCGCCGGTTGCGACGACCGCGATCTCGCCGCTCGACTTGATCGAACTGCAGATTTCGTATACGACGCTGCTGGCGCGCTACTACAAACCGGTCTCGCCGCGCACGCTCGCGGACGGCGCGCGCACGGGAATCGCGGCCGAACTCGTGGCGCGCGGCATCGCGCGGGCGACGCTGCCGTATCCGCCGGCGCGCTTGACGTTCGGCACCGCGAGCGATTACGTCGACGGCCTGGTGCTGCGCAGCCTGGCGCGCTACGGCGGGCGGCTCGACGGTCACCGGCTCGCGCAAGCCGCGGTGGCGGGCGAACTCGCCGCGCTGCACGACCCGTATTCGGTGTTGTTCCGGCCGCCCCAACTGCGGCGCTTCAACGCGTTTCTCGGCGACGGCGCGTTCGGCGGCATCGGGGCGGTGCTGACGGTCGATGCGGCGCGCGGCGTCGCGACGGTCGAACGCGTGATCGCGGGCGCGCCCGCGGAGCGCGCCGGCCTGCGCCCGGGCGACGAGATCCGTCGCGTCGACGGCAAGAGCGTCGGCGCGCTCGGCGGCGACGCTTTGCGCGACGCGCTGCGCGGCCGCATCGGCACCACGGTCTCGCTCGAGATAACGCGCGACGGCACGCCGGCGACGCTTGCGATCGTGCGCGCGGCCGTGCACGATCCCGAGGTCGAGACGGCGCGCTTCGGCGACGCCGGGTACGTGCGCCTCACGCGCTTCGGCGACCGCGCCGGCCGCGACGTGGCGGACGCGCTTGCGGCGCTGCGCCGCGACGGCGTGCGCGCGATCGTGCTCGATCTGCGCGCCAACGGCGGCGGCTACGGCGACGAAGCCACCGCCGTCGCTTCTGCGTTCGTGCCGAGCGGCCCGATCTTCACGACGCGCGAGCGCACGGGCGCGCCCGTCGTCGCGCGCGCCAACGGAACCGCCGGACCGCCGTTACCGCTCGCGGTGCTCGTCGACGGCGATACCGCCTCGGCCGCCGAGATCGTGGCCGGTGCGATTGCGGACGACGGCCTCGGCACGATCGTCGGTACGCGCACGTTTGGTAAAGGCCTCGTGCAGTCGGTCTTTCCGCTACCGGACGGAAGCGCGCTCAAAGTTACGACCGCGCGCTACGTAACGCCCAAAGGCCGCGACATCGATCGGATCGGCATCCGGCCCGACGTCGAGGTCGCCGAGCCGGCCGGTTCGCGCGAAGGCGACCCGGCCACGGATCCGCAACTTGCGGCGGCGCTACGGGTCGTCGAGCGCTAACGCGATCGCCGCTTCGGGAGTAAGCGCCGCGCCTTCGGCGAGCAGGCGTTCGCGTTCGTCGGCCGCGAGGCGTGCGGCGAGGCATGCGCGCAGGCGCTCGTGCGTGGTGAGCTCCGCGAACTCGCGCTCGAAGCCGAGCGCCTGGAGCGCGGCTTCGGCGTACCCGGCGAGGCGGCAGGCGCGCTCGACGTCGCCCGCGAGCGCGAGCGCGAGGGCGAGGTGCTCGGCCGAGATCGCGACGTGGAACGAGTGCGGATCGCGCGGTGCGAGCGCGCGAATGACCTCGCGCGCCGCGTCGCGCGATCCGGAGAGGTCGTCGACGGCGACGCGATAGGCCGCGAGGTTGGTCAAGACGTTCGTAAGCGCCGCCCGATCGGCGGCGGCGCGCATGTCGGGCAGCATCTCCTCGAGCAGCGCGATCGCCCGCCGCGTGTTGCCGCGCTCGTGTTCGGTTTCGGCGAGGTTGATGACGTTCGCGCGTTCGTCGCGAAAGCTGCCGAGCGCGCGGTTCGCTTCGCGCAGCTCTTCGTACGCTCGCGCCGACGCGTCGAGGTCGCCCCGCAGTCCGCTCACGAACGCTTGCGTATCGAGGACGAGCAGCGGCAGCCTCACGGCTCCCGTCGAGAGCGTTCGCGCTTCCGCCAGCGCCGCTTCGGCTTCGTCGAAGCGTCGCGCTTTGGCCGCGTTCAAGGCGTAGGTTCGCAGCGCGTGTCCGAGGACGAATCCGTCGCCGCCGGCGCGCGCGAGCGCGACGGCCTCGGCCGACGAATCGAGGGCGCGACCCATGCGCCCCGAATTGCCGGCGAGGCTGGCGAAAGCGATCCGTAAGCGGGAAAGCAGCGTCGGATCGTCGCCGGCGAGCGCGCCCGCGTACGCTTCGAGTCGCGCGATGCCCTCGCCGTCGATCCCGAAGGATCGCCACGTCCCGTCGATCGCGGCGAGCAACTCGCCGCCTGCGCGCGCTTCGCCGCCGTCGCACGCCCAGTCCAGCGCCGCGCGCACGTCGTCGATCCGGGCGGCGAAGAGCGCGTCGACTTCGGCGCCGCGCCCGGTGCGCTCGCGGCCGAGCCACGCTTCCACAAAACGATCGCGCAACCAGTACAGATGGCGGCGGGCGGTCGCCGCGCGTTCCCCCGCAGCCGCCAGTTTCTCGGCCGCGTACGCGCGCGTCGATTCGAGCATGCGAAAGCGCATCGCGTCGCCCTCGGGCTCGGCCAGCACGAGCGACTTATCGACGAGCGACTCGAGCACGTCGAAGACGTCGCCATCGTCGAGTCCGTCGCCGCTGCCGACCGCGATCGCGGCGTCGTCGGGGAAGCCGTCGACGAAGATGCCGAGCCGGCGAAAGAGCGCGCGCTCGCGCTCGTCGAGCAGGTCGTGGCTCCAATCGATCAGCGCGCGCAGCGTTTGCTGCCGCGGCAGCGCGTCGCGGCTGCCGCGCGTCAGCACGCGGAAACGCTCGTCGAGACGTTCGCGCAGTTGCCGCGGCGTGAGGATATTCACTCGCGCGGCGGCCAACTCGATCGCGAGCGGAATGCCGTCGAGCCGGCGGCAAATCTCCGCGATCGTCGGCGCGTTCTCGTCGGTCGGCACGAAGCGGTGATCGATCGCGCGCGCGCGTTCGATGAAGAGGGCGGTTGCCGCGTAGAGCGCGGCGTCGCTCGCGCCCAAGCGCGCGGCTTCGGCGGCACTCGGAACGTCGAGCGTCGGAAGGCGGTAGACCATCTCGCCCGTCACGCCCAGCGCCTGACGGCTCGACGCGAGAATCTTTACGCGCGGGCAGCCGCGGAGAAGTGCCGCGATCAGGCGCGCGGCCGGCTCCACGAGATGCTCGCAGTTATCGAAGAGCAGCAGCGCGGATTTGGCTTCGAGCGCGCGCGTCAGGTTCGCCACCGGATCGCCCTCGGGACTCAAGGTGAGACCGAGCGCTTGGGCAACGGTGGTCGGGAGGTAGCCGCCGCTGGAAAGCGGCGCGAGTTCGACGAACCAGACGCCGTCGTTCGAAACGTCGAGCAGGTTCGCCGCGACCTGCAGCGACGTGCGCGTCTTGCCGATGCCGCCGGCCCCGACCAGCGTGACCAAGCGATGCGCGTCGACGAGTTGGCCGATTTCGGCGATCTCGGTGCTGCGGCCGACGAACGACGTCGACTGGACCGGCAGGTTGTTGCGCCGCGCGTCGAGCGAGCGCAGCGGCGGAAAATCGGAAGCGAGTTCCGGCGCGACGAGTTGGAAGACGCGTTCGGGGCGCGTCAGATCTTTGAGGCGATGCTCCCCGAGATCGCGCAGGCTCGCCTGCGCCGGCAACGCGCCCGCAATGAGCGCGCTCGTGGTGCCCGAGACGAGCACTTGGCCGCCGTGCGCGATCGAGAGCAGCCGCGCGACGCGATTGACCGTCGGGCCGAAGTAATCGTCGTCGCGTTCTTCCGCCGTTCCGGTATGAATTGCCACGCGGACGCGCAGTCCGCCGAGCGCCGAAAAATCTTCGGCCGCTAGCGCCCGTTGGGCGTCGACCATCGCCTCGAGCGCCTCCTCCGGCTGCCAAAACGCGGCGCAGAACGCGTCGCCGATCGTCTTGAACACGTAGCCGCCGGCCGCGACGATCGCCGCCCGCAGCGCCGCGTCGTGGCGGCGGAGCGCGTCCTGCATCGCCGACTCGTCGCGCTCCCAGCGTTGCGTGCTGCCCTCGATGTCGGTGAAGGCAAAGGTCACGGTGCCGCTCGGGAGACCCGCACGGCGGACGCTCGGCGACGGCTCGGGAACGGCGTTCACGCGACGTACTTAGACCTCGGGGACCGGCGAACCGTCACGTCCCGGCGCCGGGCGCCCAGGCGGGCGGCAACGCTGTGGTATACTCGGAAATCGTGGATCGCCTCGTTCCGCCGCTGCGCATCGGCTCGCACGAAATCTGGCCGCCCGTCGTCCTCGCGCCGATGTCGGGCGTGACCAACCGTACGATGCGGGCGCTCTACAAGCCGTTCGGCTTCGGTCTTACGGTCACGGAGTTCGTCTCGTCGAACGCCCTCGCGTTCGGCTCGCAGCGAACGATGGAGATGATCGACCAGCACGGCGTCGAGAAGCCCGTTTCCACGCAGCTCTGGGGCAACGACCCGAACCTGATGGCCCGCGCGGCGGCGCTCGTGCGCGAGTGCGGCGCCGACATCGTCGACATCAACTTCGGCTGTCCCGCCCCGAAAGTGACGAAGACCGAAGGCGGGAGCGCGTGTCTGCGCGATCTCGATCGCTGCGAGGCGATCATGAAGGCGGTGGTGGGCGCGGTGGATTGCCCGGTGACCGTGAAGATGCGCCTCGGCTGGAACGAAGCGGACCTCGTCTACGCCGAAGTCGCGCGGCGCGCGGAAGCGGCCGGCGTGCGGGCGCTGACGTTGCACGCGCGCACCGCGAAGCAGTTCTACAAGGGCTCGGCCGATTGGACGCACGTCGCCGCGCTCAAGCGTGCGACGGGACTGCCCGTCATCGGCAACGGCGATTTGGCGGACCCGCTCGACGCCTTCGGCAAGATGCGCGCGAGCGGCATCGACGGCGTGATGTTCGGGCGTTCGATCCTGGGCAACCCGTGGCTGGCGGCCGCGTTCCGGGACGTCGTCGAGGGCCGCGCGCCCGCACCCGCGCCCGTCGCACCCGAGCGTTTGCGCTTCGCGATCGTTCACTATCGAACGATGGTCGAAGAGTGGGGCGAAGCGCGCGCGGTGCCGCAGATGCGCAAGCACTTGGGCTACTACCTCAAAGGGTTTCCCGGAGCGAGCGAACTACGGGAACGCCTGATGCGCACGGCGACCGCGGCCGAAACGATCGGGCTCGTCGAGGCGACGATCGAGCGGCTCGAACGCGAACCGGTCGCAGCATGATGACGCCGCAAGAGCTCTACGACGAAACCTACGCGAACTATCGCGCCTACGTGAATCCTGGTCTGGCGCGCGTCATGAAGCTGTCGGGTTCGCCCGTGGAAGTGCGCGCGCGCGGCACCACGATCTGGGATCATACCGGGAAGGCGTATCTCGATTTCGCCGGCGGCTACGGCACGTTCTCGCTCGGTCACTCCCATCCGCGCGTCACCGCCGCCGTGCGCGAGCAGATGACGCAGATGTCGCTCGCCGGCAAGACGATGTTCGATCCGCTCGTCGGGCGGCTCGCGAAGGCGCTGGCCGAACTGACGCCGGGCGATCTGACGTTCTCGTTCTTCGCCAACAGCGGCACCGAGGCGATCGAAGGCGCGCTCAAGCTGGCGCGCGCCGCGACGCAGCGCGCCAAGATCGTCGCCACGACCAACGCCTATCACGGCAAAACGATCGGCTCGCTCGCGGTCAGCGGCCGCGACGCCTACAAGGCGCCGTTCGGTCCGCTTTTGGCCGACGTCGCGCACGTGCCGTACGGCGACGCGGAGGCGCTGGACGGCGCGCTCGCGGACGCCGCGGCGTTCGTCGTCGAGCCCGTGCAAGGCGAGGGCGGGGTGATCGTGCCGCCTCCCGGCTACTTGCGCGCCGCGCGCGAGGCGTGCGATCGCGCGGGCGCGCTGCTGCTCGCGGACGAAGTGCAGACCGGGCTCGGCCGGTGCGGATTGCTCTTCGGCTGCGATCGCGACGGCGTCGTCCCGGACGTGATGACGCTCGCCAAGGGGCTCTCCGGCGGCGTGATGCCGATCGGCGCCTACGTCGCGCGCCCGGCCGCGTGGAACGCCGCGTACGCCAAAGCGCCGCTGGCGCACACGTCGACCTTCGGCGGCAGTCCGCTCGCGTGTGCGGCGGCGCTTGCGGCGCTGGGCGTGCTGCGCGACGAAGGCCTCGTCGAGAACGCGCGCGTGCGTGGCGCGCAACTGCTGGGCGGCGCGCACGCGATCGCAGCGGACTATCCCGGCGTGGTGCGCGAAGCGCGCGGGCTCGGGCTGCTGGTCGGGGTCGAATTCCGTCACGAAGGGTATGCTGGCGCCGTGATTCCCGAGATGCTCAAGCGCGGCGTGACGGCCGCCTGGACGCTCAACATGCAGCGCGTCATCCGGCTCGAGCCGCCGCTCATCGTGAGCGAAGCCGAAATCGACGTCGCGCTCGAGGCGCTCGGCGCGGGGGTGCGCGCGGCGCACGCGAGTCTGGGCGATCTCGAGGCGGGCCGCGAAGCGAGCGCCGTTTAGCCCGATGCCGTTCGTCGAAACCGTCGTCGTGGTCGACGCGCCCGCGCGCGACGTGTACGAACTCGCCAAAGATCAGGAACGCTTTCCGGAGTTCATGCCGGACGTCGAACTCGTCACCGTTCTCGAACGGCACGACGGGCGCGTCGTCTCGCGCTGGAAGACGCTCGTGGAAGAAGCGCCGATCGAATGGATCGAAGAAGACGTCTTCGACGACGCGGCGTTGCGCGTCGATTACAAGCTGCTCGAAGGCGACCTCGATACGTTCGAGGGCAGCTGGACGTTTGAGGAGCGCGACGGCGCGACCCGCGTCACGCTCGGCGTCGAGTACGATTTCGGCGTGCCGACGCTGGCCGAGTTGATCGGCCCGACGCTGCATAAGAAGGTGCGCGAGAACAGCGAGATGATGCTCGCCGCACTCAAACGCGAAGCGGAAGCGGCGCGCGCGGCACGGCCGGCAGCGGTGCTCGACTAGCGGTCCCTGCGTCGATGGCGGCCGGGGGCCGTGCGGGGCCAAGCCCGTCCGGCACGAAGGACGGGTCGTGACGCTGACGGGTCTGCCGCGGGGCGCTACGATCGTCTTATCGCTCGCGCTGGCGGCCGCAATCGAGCTGGCGGACTATGCTTTTCCGAAGATCTCCCTCGGCAGCGCGCTGGTCTTTCCGATACTCCTGTTCGCAAGCGCCGCGCCGTACCGCGCGGCGGTCGCGTTCGCGCTGGCGGCGGCGGCGCTCGATGCCTCGCTCGCGGCGATCGCCTCGAACGCCATTCACGTCTTCAATCGCGCTACCGCGACCGACGTTACCGTCAACGCGGGCGTGCTCGGAGCGTCGTTTTTCGCGGTCGTGACGCTCTTCGACCGGTTGCGCGTCGCGTTCGTCCGCAACGTTTCGCTCGAGCGCGGCGCGGAACTGACGGCCGCGTTGCAAGACGCCTACGCGCCGGCGTCGTTACCCGTCCGCGACGGCTTGGACCTCGACGCGCTCTACGCGCCGGCGCAACGCGAATTCAACGTGGGCGGCGACTGGTACGACGTGCTCGTCGCGCCGAACGGCAAGCTGCTGTTCTGCGTGGGCGACGTGACCGGTCACGGCGTCGGCGCGGCGCTCGACATGGGGCGCATTCGCCAGTCGATCCTGACGGCCGTCGCCAACACGGCCGACGCGGGCGAAATCCTCGCGCGCGTGAACCGTGCGATCCTCTTCCAGAATCGCGAGTTGGCCACGGCCTTCGTCGGTCTCGTCGATACGCAAACGCTCGAACTCTCGTATGCGAACGCCGGTCATCCGCCGGCGCTGGTCGTTTCCGCCGGGGGCTGCGTCCGTTCGCTTCCGGCGCACGGACCGCTGCTCGGCGCGGTGGCCGAGGCGCACTTTCCCGAAACGCTCGAACGGCTCGCGCCGGGCGACACGCTGCTGCTCTACACCGACGGACTGATCGAATTCAGTCGGCGCATCGCCGAGGCCGAAGATCGGCTCGCCCGGGTGGCCGCGGACGTTACGCAAGCCGCTACGCTCGAGGGCGCGGCGGCGCGCTTGCGCCGGCGCGTGCTCGACGGCGCCACGCAAGCCGACGACATCGTCATCGTGCTGGCGCGCTTCGGGGTTCGCGCGCCGTAAGCCATAAGCCGCCCGCGAGCGCCAGGCACGGCAACACGCCGACCGCGCGCGGCGCGAAGCCCACGATCGCGGCGCCGAGCGTCGGCGTCAGGATCATCGAGAAGTTGTCGAGCGCGTCGCCGAAACCGAGCACCGCGCCGCGCTCGTTCTCCGGAGCCAGCGCCACCAAGCGCGCGTCGAGCGCGGGACGCAGCAGCGATCCGCCGAGCGCCCACACGACGAGATAGCCGACGAACGCCGGCACGGTCGTGACGAATCCGAGGCCCGCGTAGGCGAGCGCGCCCGCCGCGAACGCGACGAGCGTGACGCGCCGCAAGCCGAAGCGTGCGATCGTCGGACCGACGAGCGCGATCTGCGTGAAGGCCCCGACGCCGCCCGCGAGGGCGAGCAGGCCGCTTGCCGCAGCGGGCCCGGCGTGCAGCACGTCGCCCACGAACAGGCCGAACGTCGTGAAAAAATACGTGAAGGCGAAGATGTAGAGGAAGCGCTGCACGAGCACGTCGCGCAGCGCCTGCGAGGCGAAGACGACGCGCCATTCCCACGCGCGCAGCGCGCGCGGCTGCGGGGCGTGCGATTCGCGCAGCAGCGTCAGCGTGAGGATCGTATTGACGATCTGCAATCCGGCGGCGAGCGCGAACGGCGCCGCGAACCCGAAGTGCGAGAGCGCGCCGCCCAGGATCGGACCGACCACGAAGCCGGCGCCGAACGCGGCGGTCGCGTAAGCGAGCGCTTGCGGCCGCTCGGCTTCGTCCGTCACGTCGGCTACGTACGAGTTCGCGACGCCGAGATTACCGCCGCCCAGCCCCTCGACGACGCGCGAAGCGAAGAGCACCCAAAGCGAGCCCGCCGTCGCGAGCAGGATGAAGCCGACGAACGAAAACGCTTGCGAGCCGACGAGCGCGCTCTTGCGGCCGAAACGATCGCTCAGCGCTCCCCACGCGGGCGACGAGAGCGTCGCGCAGAGCGCCGTCGTCGTGAGCAGCGACCCGACGGTCACGTCGCTCGTGGAAAAACGCTTGGCCAGATACGGCAGCAGCGGGATGAGGATCGTGAACCCGAGCACGTCGAGGAACACGATGCCGTAGATGGGGAGCAGGCTGCGCGGCAGCCGCGTCAGCGTTTGTCCTTGAACGTGGCGCGCAGGCGCAGCGCGATCGATGCGGCGGCGTAGATCGCGATCAGGAAATAGGCGATCAGCGTCAGCCGCGTCTCCGGCAGAATGATGCCTTGGTGGATCTCGCGGATCTGCACGACGATTCCGACGACGGCCACGACGAACAGCACGCCGGAGAGAACGTTGCGGTACAGGAGCGAGCGGATCACGCGCGCGTCCGTTCGCGGCCGTCCGGGACAACCCTTGGCTCGCTCCGGGAGCGCGGCACCCGGAGTGCGAACTGGTGGGCGTGAAATTCGCGTTCGTGATTCACCCGACGTCGCTGGAGGACGTGGTTCGCTACGAACCCGGCGCCGTCGGCAAAGGCCGCCCGCTCATCGAGAAGATCATGGAGTGGATGCCCGCGTACGCCGCGGCGCACGTCACGGGCGTGCGCACGCCCGACGGTCGCGAGACCGAGGGCTGGTTCGTGGGCGCGCCCTACATGCCCGAGCAGATGCTCGGCCTGCCGCGCGAGACGGTGTATCGCAAGATTCTGGACGCGATCGAGCTCGGGGCGAGTCTCGGGGCCGAGATCGTGGGCTTGGGCGCCTTCACGGGCGTCGTCGGCGACGCCGGCATCACGCTGGCCGAGCGTTCTCCGATCGCGGTGACGACCGGCAATTCGCTGACGATCGCCGCGGGCGTCGAGAGCCTGCTGCGCGGCGCGCGCGAGATGGACGTGGAGCTTGCCGACGCGACCGCCGTCGTCATCGGCGCGACCGGCTCCATCGGCTCGGCCTGCGTCGAACTGCTCGCGCCGCACGTGGCGCACGTGGTGCTCGTCGCCCGCAATCGCACGCGTCTCGACAAACTCGCCGCGTCGCTGCGCGAGCGGGTCTCGTGCGGCCTCTCGGTGTCGACCGACGTGCGCGACGCGGTGCCGCGCGGCAAGCTCGTGCTGACGGCGACCAGCTCCACGCAAGAACTCATCGAACCCGCCGATTTGCAAACCGGTGCGGTCGTCTGCGAACTCTCGCTGCCGCACGACGTCGGCCGGCGCGTGGCGACGGAACGTCCCGACGTGCTCGTGACCGAAGGCGGCAACATGAACGTCCCCGGCACGCCGCGCTTCGCGCGCGTGCGCGAGGAAGGGCGCGACTTCGATCTCGGTCTGCCCCCCGGCACGGCGCTCGCATGCATGTCCGAGACGATGGTGCTGGCGCTGGAGAACCGGCGCGAGCATTACACGCTCGGGCGCGGCATCGACTTGGCGCGGGTGCGCGAAATCGACGCGCTCGCGCGACGCGCCGGATTTTCGCTCGCGACGATGCGCGCCTTCGACGCCGCGGTGACGCCCGAGCGCATCGCCGAAATCAAGGCGGCGGCCGCGAGCCGGCGCGAGGCGCTCGTATGATCGCGCGCGAGCGGACGCACGCGTACGCCGCGAACGTCACGTGGAGCGGGCCCGGCGCCGGCAGCACGACGACCTACGCGGGGTACTCGCGCGAGTATACGGTCGCGTTCGAAGGCAAGGCCGCGCTCGCGGGTTCGGCCGATCCCGCGTTTCGCGGCGACGCCTCACTCGTCAATCCCGAGGAGATGCTGGTGGCGGCGCTGGCCTCATGCCACATGCTCGCCTACCTGGCGCTGTGCGCCCGCAACGGCATCGAGGTGCTTTCGTATTCGGATCGCGCGACGGGCACGATGGCCGAACGCGGCGGTGCGGGCCGTTTCGTTTCGGTGCGGCTCGCGCCCGTCGTGCGCGTGGCCCGCGCCGCCGACCGCGACAACGCGCTCGCGCTGCACGCGCAGGCGCATGCGTCGTGCTTCATCGCGAACTCCGTGAATTTTCCGGTCGAGCATCGGGCCGACGTCACGGCGGCCGGCGCGTGAAGCGCGTCGTCTCGGTTTCGCTCGGTTCGTCGTCGCGCGATCACCGCGCCGAGGTCGAACTGCTCGGCGAGCGCTTCTCGCTCGAGCGCATCGGGATGGACGGGTCGATCGAACGCGCCACGCAGAAGCTGCGCGAGCTCGACGGCACGGTCGACGCGATTGGCCTCGGCGGCATAGACGTGTACCTCTACGCGGGTTCGAAGCGCTTCGCGCTGCGCGACGGGTTGCGGCTGCTCGACGCGGTGAAGGTCACGCCGGTCGTCGACGGCAGCGGCCTCAAGAACACGCTCGAGCGCGAGGCGATCCGTTTCGTGCGCGACGAACTCGGCGTGTCGCTCGCCGGCACGAAGGTGCTGATGGTGAGCGCGCTCGACCGCTTCGGCATGGCGCAAGCGCTGGTGGACGCGGGCGCGGACGTGCTCTTCGGCGACTTCATCTTCGCGCTGGATTTGGATAAGCCGGTGCGCGGCCTCGCCGAATTCGAAGCGCTCGCCGAACGCTATCTGCCCGATGCGTGCAAGCTGCCGTTTCAATTCTTCTATCCGACCGGGAAGAAGCAAGATCGGCCGCCGCAGCCCAAGTATCCGCAATACTACGCGGAAGCCGCGATCGTGGCGGGCGATTTCCACTTCATGCGGCAGTTCATGCCGGATCGCCTCGACGGGAAACTCGTGCTGACCAATACGCTGACGGCGCACGACGTCGACGAGTTGCGCGCGCGCGGCGTGGCGCGGCTGGTGACGACGACGCCCGATTTCGGCGGCCGTTCCTTCGGCACGAACGTGATCGAAGCGGCGCTGCTCGCGCTCTTGGGCAAGCGCTGGGATGCGGTGACGCCGGACGACTACGCGGCGCTCGTCGCGCGGCTCGGTTTGCGGCCGCGCGTGGTGGAACTCGCGCCCTCGCGGTCCGGCGCACGTTGAGGGCGCTGGCCGCTCGCCTCTTCGCGCGTCAGCCTCACGACAGCGACCGGACCGCGGGCGGCCCGGCCCTCAAACGCGTCCTCGGCATCGGCGGCCTGATCGGCGTGGGCCTCGGCACGATGCTCGGCGGCATCTTCACGACGGTGGGCGTCGGAACGCTCGAAGCGGGTCCGGGCGTGATCGCGGCGTTCTTGCTGTCGGGCCTCGCCTGCGTGTTCGTCTCGCTCTGCTACGCGGAGCTCGCGTCGATGGTGCCGATCGCGGGCAGCGCGTACACGTACGCCTACGCGACGCTGGGCGAGATCGTCGCCTGGATCATCGGCTGGGATCTCATTTTGGAGTACGGGATCAGCGTCGCGCCCGTGGCCGCGTCGTGGTCGGGCTACGCGCAATCGTTCTTGCAGAACTACGGGTTTGCGCTGCCGCCGTGGGCCAAGGTGGCGCACCTCGCCCTCTCGCGCGGCGGAATCGACCTCGCGCACACGCAGGTCGACGTGCTCGCGCTGCTGGTCGTTCTCGCGATCACGACCGTCATCGCGATCGGCATCCGCGAATCGGCGACGGTCAACACGACGCTCGTCGTCGTTCAGATCGGGGCGATCCTGGTCTTCGTGGTCGCGCTGCTCGGCGCGGTGCACCCCGGCAACTTCACGCCCGCCTTTCCGCGCGGATTGCACGGCGTCGTCAGCGGCGCGGCGCTCGTCTTCTTCGCGTACATCGGATTCGACACGGTCACCGTCGCCTCCGAGGAAGCGAAGCATCCCGAACGCGACGTGCCGCTCGCCGTCATCGGGTCGCTCGGAATCGGCGCGGTCTTGTACGTCGCGATCTCCATCGTGACGGTCGGCGTCGTGCCCTGGGCGCACATCGATAAGGATGCGGGCATGGCCGACGCCGTCCGCCGCGCGGGAAACAATCCGCTGGTTGCCGCGATTCTGACGGCGGGCGCGATCGCCGGCACGACGACGGTCATGCTGACGTCGCTGCTCGGCCAGGTGCGCATCTTCTACTGCATGGCGCGCGACCGGATGCTGCCGCCGTTCGTCTCGCGCATCGATCGCCGCACGCGCACGCCGCTGATCACGACTTGCACGACGGGCGCGATCGTCGCGGTGCTGGCGGCCGTGGTGCCGCTCGACGTGCTGCTCTCGCTCGTGAATATCGGCACGCTCTCGGCGTTCTCGATCGTGTGTGCGGGGGTGCTCGTGCTGCGCTATAGCCGGCCCGACGCGCGGCGGCCCTTTCGCGCGCCCTTCAGTCCGGCGGTTCCGCTGCTCGGCCTCGGGATGTGCTTGTACTTGATGATCGGCGGCCTTTCGGGCAACACGTGGCTGCGCTTCGTCATTTGGTTCGCGGTCGGCGTCGCCGTGTATGCCGCGTACGGCTACCGTCACTCGCTGCTGCGGAGTCAAACCGAATCGTGAGCGCCGAATCTCGCAGCCTGCCGCGCGTGCTCGGCCTGTTCGACGTGTCCGTGCTCTCCTCGGCCGCGATGGGGCCGGCCTACAGTTTGGCTTCGACGATGGGCCCGATGGTCGCGGCCGCGGGGAAGGCCGCGACGCTCGCGCTCGCGCTGCTCGCCGCGATCATGTTCTGCATCGCCGTCGCCTTCGCGCGCCTGTCGCGCGAATTGCCGAACGCCGGCTCGTCGTTCACTTGGATCGCGCGGGCGTTCGGCCACGGGCCGGGCTCGTACGCGGCCTGGCTGCTGCTGCTCTCCAACTACTTCGCGACGATGACGACGGCGCTGCCCGCGGCGACGTACACGCTCGACCTCTTCGCGCCCACGCTCGCGGCGTCGCCGCTCGCCAATGCCTGCGTCGGGTCGCTCTGGATTCTCGGCAGCACGCTCTTGCTCTCGTTCGGCTTGCGCCCGACCGCGGTCACGACGGCCGTGTTCTTGATCGCCGAACTGCTCGTGATCGGGGCGAGCGCCGTCGCCGCGCTCGTCGTGCATCCGCAGCCGGAACGCGTCGCGGTCGCGTTGCCGTTACCGAATCCGTTCCTCGGCGTCGTGACGGCGATGGTCCTCGGCATTTGGATGACCGACGGTTGGGAAGTCTCCGCCTCGACGTCCGAAGAGTCCACGGGCTCGTCGCAGACGCCCGGCCGCGGCGGCGTGCTCGCGCTCGTCGTCACGACGGCGATCTTGCTCGGTGCGATGGGCGCGTATCTGCACCTCGGCAGCGTCGCCGGCTTCACCGCGCATCAGACCGACGCGATGGATTACGTGGCGTCGCGCCTGGGCGGCGCGGGCTGGCGCATCGCGATCGTGGCGACCGTGCTCGTCTCGACGGCGGCGACGCTGTGGACGACGATCCTGTACCTCTCGCGCAGCGTCTTCGCGATGGGCCGCGACGGCGTGCTGCCGCACGCCTTCGGGCGCCTCGACGCGAACGCGGTGCCGCGCAATTCGCTCGTGCTCGTGTTCGCGTGCGTGACCGCGTTTACGCTCCTGACCGGCTTCTGGCCGAGCGCCGCGAGCGCGATCGAACTCGTGCTCAACGGCACGGCGGTCTTTCTCGGCGCGCTGTTCTGTCTCTCGGCGCTCTCGGCCATCAAACTGCTCGCGGGCAAACCGGGCGAACCGCGCCTGCAAACGCTCGTGATTCCGGCCGTCGGCGCCGCCGCGCTCGCCGCGATCGTCGCCATCGACGTCGTGCAATCGGATGCCGTCACGCGCGCGATCGAAGCGGGCGGCCTCGCGCTCGGCCTGCCGTTCGCGCTCTGGCGCGGCCGCCGCATGCAGGACGTCGGGCCGCAGATGGTGGCCTTCGGGGCGTCGGACTGACGTCGCCGCGACCTTTGGTCGTGAGACAGTCAGGTAAATCTGTCGACTCGTGCGCCGGGGCCGCCTATAAGCTTGGAGCCGCGACCGCAGAAAATCTTGGCGCGCGACTGATTGAGCGCGCGCCGATCTGACACATCGTAGGAAGCTTACGTCAGCGGGTTTCGATAGTCTCGTTCGAGCCGAAACGTCGCAAGACCGAAGACGAACAGGAGCGGCATCAGTGGCACGAAGGCATACCAAACGCGCCCGATGAGTAGAAACGTCAAGACTACGATGCCAAAGAATGCGGCGCGCTGCATCCGCTCGAGCTCTTTCTCGGTCAGTTTGCGCCGGGGGGGCAATTTCAGCATAGAGCCCAATGCCCAGCGTATAAGAGTCCGCCATAAATAACGCACAGGGCTGAATATTCGGTAAGAAATACCGATGCCGGCACGCCGAGGATGGAGAACGCGGAAACTCCCGCAAGTGCCCCGGAAATACCGGCGATCTGCATAGCCATTTCCGCCTGTGCAATAAGACACGGGCAGCAGGGGATGGTCGGCTTATGCCGTTTGTTAATCTCGTGAACGTGCGCTTGCGCTGAAAACGGAATACTCCACGCGTAGCTTCCTTTTCCGTTAGCGACGCTCGCGTTGAAGCCGCTCGCGTTCTGCGTGATCTTCACACTCCACGATAGACCGCCGGCGGAGAACGTGTCGCTAAAAGCAAAGTACGAACCCTGTAAGGTGGCGACCGTCGTGTGCGCGTTGCCGTTCGAGTCCGTCCAACGGTAGGTGCCCGGCCAAGTCGTATAAAGCGGGCGCGTAATGGTGTTTGCCACGTTCACGCCCCCGAGTACGGCGATCGAAAGGTTCTGTTTTGTCGTTATCGACTTAGTGCCCCCGCCAGATCCGGTCTGGGAGCCACCAAAGTGCTGGGTATTTTTCTCCGTTCCGGCGACGACCCCGGCGCTCGGATCATTGTAGTTCATCCAGCCCGCAAAGTTGCCGATGCTCAGATTCGCGAAGTTCTTATAGGGGGGGATTGCAATATGGCGGGCACGGGCCGATTGTCCCGGTGATCCCGATCGCAGCCTTCCTGCCGATCGTAAGGGGCGCCAGTGCTGCTAAAGTTGCGCCCCCAGTTAGCGCGCCGAGAAAACTTGATCGCGTGGCTGATTTCATGGGCTGCCTCCCTGCTCGTAAAACTATCTATTTAATCGAAGTGTTTTTCCTTGAATCGGAGATTATACGCTCCCGATTGCAGTGTCAAGGCCATGCGTCAGATTTTTTCCTGATCCGACGATTGCAATTGCGCATTCCGCGTCCCTCGAGCGTGCGTAAGGGTGAGCAATTTTTCACTTGAGCTCGTTCAGGATGATTTACTGACTAAAATGTTCACATCGGGCTGCGAGGCAATGCGTCCTCGGCAGCCAGCAGCCAGCAGCGAGCAGCGAGCAGCGCGAGGACCGTTTGCGCCGCGTGATCTCCTCGAGCGATACGGATGCGGCAGCGATTCGCGGCCCCCAATCGCATGAACTTCAGCCGCGCTCTCCACGAATCGAGTTGGCCGCGAAGTCAGCCGGGCGTCGGATCCGGCACCAGATCGGGATCGCCCGCGATGCGCGAACTGCGGCTCCACAAGAGCGCGACGCCGAGCGCGAAGTACGCCAGGAAGATGTACGGGAACGTATTGGTCGGCGGCGGCGGGACCGGATACACGCTGCCGACGGCGGGGATCAGTAGGAGCGCGAGCGTGAAGACGGCGAGCGCGACGTGGTACGGGCGCAATTCGCCGCGGCGCCGAACGTAGAGCGGCGCGCCGAGCGCGACGAACGCGTAGATCGCGACGAACCCGAACGAGCCGAGCGTGGCCGTATCGTTGAAGGCGTCGAGCGGGGCGATGCCGCCGAGCAGCATGCCGCCGCCGACCAGCGCCAGGATCGCCGCGAAGAATCCGAGTGCCGCATGCGGCGTGCGGAACTCCGCGTGCAGCCGGCTCAGGACCGCCGGAAAGAGCCGCGTGCGGCTTTTGGTGAGCACGATGCGGCCGCCCGCGTTGAGCGCCGCGAGCGTGATCGAGAACGACGACAAGAGCGCGCCGACGTCGATTGCGACCTTCAGCGCGGGGACCCGCGCGGCGTCGGCGAGCGCGTCGAGCGGCGTGCCCAGTTTATCGAGCCGCGTCGGCAGCGCGTGGGCGCCGAGCACTTCCACGTAGGCGCAGATCACGAAGAACGCGCCCGAGACGAGGACCGAGAGGAGCACCGCGCGTGGAATCGTGCGCAGCGGATCGTGCGCCTCTTCGCCGAGCGACGTCGCGCTCTCGAAGCCGACGAGCGAGAAGATCGCGATCGTCGCGCCGAGCGCGACGCCCGAGACGTTCGCGCCCTTGAGCATCAGCTGGTCGCGATCGACGATCGTGCCGCCGTGCATCAGCACGAGCGCGAACAGCACGAGGATCAGCGAAACCGAACCCGCTTCGAGCAAGAGCAGCGTGATCGTCGAGAGCCGGATGTCGCGGTAGGCGAAGGCGAACGCGAGGCCCAGGCACAGCGCGAGCGGGACGATCGGCGGGATCGTCACGTGCGCCATGCCGGCGAGCGCGGCCGCGAAAACGGCGAAGCCCGTTAGCCCCGCGACGCCGACGAACGCATAGGCCCACAGCAGCGCCCAGCCGCACAGCAAACTGCCGCGCGCGCCGAACGCGCGCCGCGCGAAGTCGTAGAGCGAACCCGCCGACGACGAGCGGATCGCGAATTCCCGGATGTTCAGCGCGACCGCGAGCAGCATGAGCGAGCCGAGCGCGTAGGCGAGCCAACTCGCGTTTCCGGCGGAGGCGTACATGAGCGGCACGATCAGCACCGGCGTCAGCGTCGGGCCGAGCATCGCGATCGATTGCGCGAGCACTTCCCAGACGTTGAGGACGCCCGTGCGCAGTTCGGTCATGCGCCGGCGCGCAGCCCGGCGTCGCGCAGCACGTCCAGCGCCGCGCGGGCGCCTTCGCGCGCGGCGCCTTCCATGAAGCCTTGCAACGCGACCGAACAGTGCTCGCCCGCGAAATGCACGTTGCCCTGGCGGACGCGCTCGTAGCCGGCGAAGCGCGTGTATTGGCCGGTCAGCCAGCCGGCGTAACTGCCGCGCGAAAACGGGTCCATCGTCGGATGGCTGAGTGCCGCTTTGCCCGTGTAGTGCGCCCGCGCCCCGGGCAACACGCGCTCGAGTTCGTGGACGAACGCCGCGGCGTAGCGCGCGGTCGCGTCGGTGGCGCTCGTGGTATGCGCCGCGGGCGGATGCAACGCCGCGCTCTGCGCCGCGGCGGCGTAATCGGCGAGCAGCCCCGCCGTACCGCTCTGGCCGCGCGTCGTTTCCCACGTTTGGCTGAAGCCGCCGTCGTAGGTGACGTCGCCCGAGCCGCGGCCGGGCCACGCGCCGCGCCCGTTCCAGAAGCGCGTATCGAACTGCACGACGAGCTTCGAATGTTCGCCGTAGCCGAGCTCGGCGATCGCGATGCGCTTGCGCTCGTCGAATCCGGCGCGCGACGTATCGACGTCGCGCAGCACGGAGAAGGGCAGCGTCACGATCACGTGATCGACGGTGACGGCGTGCGGGCCGTCGGCCGTGTCGAAGTCGAGCCGGATGCGGCCGTCGCTGCGGCGCGCGAGCGCTACGAGCCGATGGCCCAGGCGCAGCGCGTCGCCGGGCAGCGCGGCGGCCATCGCGCGCGGCAGTTGTTCGTTGCCGCCGCGGATGTGGAAGCGTTCGTCCGACGGGCCCAGCGCGTTGAATTCACCGGTCGCTTCGTCGTACTGCGGCTGGCGGCCGAGCCAGTACACCATGTTGAGCGAACTCTGCTTCTCGGCCTCGATGCCGTACTCGGCGACGTACTGCAGGAGAATATAGGTGCCGAGGTCCGAGCGCAGACCGCCCGGGACGAAGCGCTCGATCCAGTCGCGCAGGCTCATCGCGTCGAGCTCGCGCCCGGCCGCGGTCGAGCGCGCGTAGGTCGTGAGCGGTCCGGCGTCGCGAACCTGCCGCGCGAGCGTGCGGTACACGGGCCGGAAGTCGCGCCACAGGTCGCGCTCGCGATAGTACGCGCCGTGCTCGAAAATCGTTTGCTCGCTGCCGTCGGGCTCCGCGGCGAGCACGTCGGTGAGTTCCAAGCCGAACCGCTTGGCGAGCGCGCGCATCGTGGTGTGGCTCGTGTCGAGCAGCTCGCCGCAGTACTCGCTCGTCTGGCCGTCGCCCCACCATGCCGTTTCGGAACGCATGCGGCCGCCGACGCGCAGTTGCGCTTCGTACAGCGTGCACGCGGCGCCCCGTTCGTGCAGGGCCAGCGCCGCGGTCAGGCCCGCGATGCCGGCTCCGACGATCGCGACGCGCGGCGCGGATGCGCTTCGGGCGAGCGCGCGCGGCGCGCCGCCCAGCAAGGGGACGAGCGCCGCGCTCGCGCCGGTCACGAAGGCGCGGCGCGAGAAGCGCGCGGCCGGGGAATGCTGGCTCATACGCTACAGTTTGACGTCCAGGGAGAGAAAGGCGGCGAAGGGCAGCTTCTGCCCGACGAAGCCGGTCTGCGAGTTGTTGTACCAGCTCGAGTACGGGTAGGCGAGCTGCGGCGGAATCTTCGAGGGGTCGCTGACGAAGTTGCCCACCGGCGCCAAGTTGTTCGACGGCAACTGCGCGTAGACGCACGTCGAGCCATTGTCCCACGGTTCGCCGCGCTGGTAGCACTGGTCGAGCAGGCCCGTCATCGTCAGCGTCAGCTTGACGTTGCGGCCCGCGTCGTAGGCGAATTGCAAGTTCGCCGTGAGGCGCGACGGCTCGCGGAACGATCCGAAACTGTCGAACTGCCCCGTGTACTTATCGGGGATGAAGAGGTAGTTCGAACACGTCTGCGGGTTCGCCGTGGTCCCCGTCGTGACGCCCGTGCACGAGAGCGGATCGTAGCCCGGCCAGACGAGCGGCGAGCCGTAGAACGATCCCGAGCTGAACGTCGCGCTCGGCGTGACCGCCAAGCGATTGCGCTTGTAGTTCAGCACGAGCGTGACTACGTGCGGCGTTTCGTAGCCGTTCGCGCCCTGGAACGGCGAGGGCAGGATGTCGTAGGGCGTGTACGCGCCGTTGCGGTCGAGCAGCGCTTGCGGCGCCGCGTTGTAATACGGATTCGCGATGCTCCCCGCCGGACACGACGGCGCCGGAGCGCCCGAGAGATAGCACGGCGCGGCCGGCACCCCCGCCGAGGTCGAGCCGCACAGCGCCGTGTTCGCACTCGACGCGCAGGCCTTCGTGTACGCGTTGTAGTTGCGGATGTAGTCGTTGAGGTTGTCGATCTCGTTGCGGTTGCTCGTGCCGAAGTTGTCGTAGGTCACGCGGCTGCGCGTGAACGTGTAGCTCAAGAGCCCGGCGAAGCCGTTGCGGTCGAACTCGCCCTTGCGCGCTTGGAATTCCACGCCGTAATTGCGCTGGCGCCCGACGTTGAGCCCGTCGAGCACGCCCTGCGTGCCGATGGGAATGTTGGCGAGTTGATCCTGCGTCGAGCGGTAGAAGGGCGTGAGTTTGAACGAGATGTCGGTGCCCTTGAGGTGCTTCTCGAGCGAGAAGTCGTAGTTGTTCGAATACGATGGCCGCGACTGGTGGAACGGTTCGTTGAAGCCGTACGGTAAGAACTGACCGATGAACGTCGGCAGGTCCTGTTGCACGACGTTGTACTGCTGGTACGCGGTCGGCGCCGGCGCGGCGTAGCGGCCGTACGAACCGCGCAGCACCGTGTCGGCATCGAGCGAGTACGTGAACGAGAGACGGGGCTCGAAGGCCGTGAAGCTGACCGTGCGCGGGCTCGCGTTGACCAGGTCCGCGTTCGTGCCGGGCGCGCACAGCGATGCGCCCGTCAGCGGATTGACGCCGTAGGCGGTCGCGTTTCCGACGGTGGCGGTGCACTGAGCGACCGACGTGGCGGCGCTGCCGAACGAAAATTCACGGTTGTAGGCCGCGAACCAGAACGGCCGCGCGGGATAGCCGCCGACCGTGTCGTCGAGCCGGTAGGTGAAGTTTTCGACGCGCAGGCCCGCGCTCGTGGTGAGCCGATCGTTCGGATGCCACTGGTCGGTCAGCGAGGCCGCGCTGAAGAACGGCGTGATCGAGTCGATCTGTGCGGTTTGGCCGTCGCCCGTCACCAGGTACTGCGCGCCGTTGCGGGCCGCAGGGCTTCCGGCGGGCGGCGTCAGCGCGGCGCAGTTCGCCCCGACCGCCACGAGCGAGAGCGCGCAGTTCGCCGGATACCCGGCGGGCGCGACCCCGAAGAAGCCGTAGGGCACGAGGCCGCCGCCCGTCCCCGCGTAGACGGAGTTGTAGCAGCTCGCGTAGAGGCCGGTCGCGGGCGAATAGCAGTTGCCCCGCGCGTCGGCGAGGTTGGTCGTGATCGTGCCCTGGTACGTGTTGCCGCTGTACGTCTCGAGCTTCTGCGTGAGATACGAAGCGGTGGCCGTGATCTGGTGCTTGTCGCTCAGCTGGTTCGAATACTGAGCGGTGACGCCGTAGTCGTTGCCGTGCACTTCGTAATCCTGAATTTCGCCGCCGTAGTTCGTGTACGCGCTGACCGGTCCGTTGATGAACCAGTCGTTGTATTCGCTGTAGCCGTAGAGGCGCAGGTACGAGCTCGAGCTGAAGTTCTTCTGGTACTGGAGTTTGAGGATCGACGCGCCGTGGTCGTCGCCGTCGCGCGCGTTGGGAGCGATCGCTCCCGCGAACGGCACGTGCGTCGGGCTCGAAGGCGAAACGCCGATGCCGACGTCGGCCGCGTTCGGCGGCGCGAAAAGCGGACCGCGGTACAAGAATTCGTCGACGTATGAAGCGGGCGCACCGTAGGCCGCGGCGATCAGCCCGTTGCCGCCGAGGTCGTTCGGCGAACTGTAGAACGTGCTCTGGATGTCGCTGTTGACGAAGAGCAGTTGGACGTCGTCCCGATTGCCGCCGCCCTTGTGCGGTAACGCGACGTGGAAATTGAAGACGTTGTCGCGCTCGGTGGTGTCGGCGATCGCGTAATTCTGACCGGGCGAAAAATAGGCCGGTCCGCTGCCGTCGTAGACTTGACCGTTCAGTCCCGTCGAAACGAAGAGCGGGTAGAAGAAATTCGGGTCTCCCGCGCCGTTGAACTGGTTGGAGTAGCGGTAGTCCTGGTTTTCCGCGCCGAGGCCGATGTAGTAGCTGAAGATGCGGTTGTCGGTCGCGCCGCTCGCCTCGAAACTCAACTTGTGATAGAACGCCGGGCCGCCGATGCCGGCGCTGACGTTTTCGTAGCCCGGGTACGAGCCGGTCTTGATGACCTGATTGATGAACCCGGAGAGCCCGGACGCTTCGGCCGACGCGGGCGTGCCGCCGGTGTAGGTCTGCACTTCTTGCTGGCCCAAGCTCGAGAGCGTCGTGATCGGCGCGTAATCCGAGGCGCGCTGGACGGGAATGCCGTCGAGCTCGTTCGCGACGTCGCTGTAGTCGCCGCCGCGGATGTAGACGAGCTGGTTCCAGCCTTGCTGCCCCTGCGGGACGTTCGCGCCGGGGACCGTCGCGATCGCGCTGTACGCTTGGTTGAGTCCGCCCGGTCCGCCCACGGCCGCCGCCGCCGCGGCGCCCGCGGCGTTGATCGAGTAGACGTCGCTCGTGGTGCCCGGGCGCACCAGGTTGCTCGTCGTGCCGCGCGCGCGCACGCTGCCGATCGTGCGCAACGTCTTGGCGAGCGTGAACGTCCCGACGTTCTGCACCTGGTCGGCGAAGACGGAGAGGCCGCTCGCCGAGAACGAGTCGTAACCCGTGCGCTGCGCGGAGACGACGTACGAGTCCGGCGCCAGCGAGAGGAAGTTGAACGACCCGTTCTGATCGGTCTGGGTCGTCGCGGTCTGCGACGGCGAGGTCGCCGTGACGGTGACGCCCGCGAGCGCGGCGCCCGTCGCCGCGTCGACGACCCGGCCCCGGAGGCCGCCCGTCGTGCCGGCCAGGGCCGGCGCCCCGATCAGCAGCAGCGCCGCCAGGATCGCCGTCGGCAGCGCGAGGGAACGGACGCGTGCGTTCAAGAGGAAATCCCCCAAAGACGAACGAGCCCGCGACTCGTGCGAGGGCCCGGATTTGCCCCTCATAATGTGATTAAGGGCCCGCGCAATCCCTTCGCGCTTGGTCCTAGCGGCGGTTTCGAGGCGGCCGTAGAATAGAGAACCATGGAAGCGACGACGACGCGAACGGCCGACCTGCTCGAGCGGCGCAAGGGCGCCGTCGCGCGGGGCGTTTCCGCCGCCCACCCGCTGTTCGTGGCCCGCGCCGAGGGGGCGCGGCTCTGGGACGTCGACGGGCGCGAGTACGTGGATTTCGCCGGCGGCATCGGCGTGATGAACCTCGGCCACCGGCACCCCGCGGTCGTGGCCGCGGTAAAGCGGCAACTCGAAGCCTTCACCCACACCTGCTTCCAAGTCGGGATGTACGAGGACTACGTGGCCCTAGCCGAGCGCCTGAACGCGCTGGCCCCGGGCGACTTCGCCAAGAAGACGGTCCTCTTCAGCACCGGCGCCGAAGCGACCGAGAACGCGGTCAAGATCGCTCGCGACGCGACGGGCCGCCCGGCCGTCGTCGCCTTCACCTACGGCTATCACGGCCGCACGCTGCTCGCGCTGACGATGACGGGCAAGGTCGCGCCGTACAAGCAGAATTTCGGGCCGTTCGCGCCCGAGGTCTACCACGCGCCCTATCCCGACGCGCGCCGCGGCTTCGACGCGGAGCGCGCGCTCGCGGCGCTCGAGGAACTCTTCGAAACGCGCGTCGCCCCGCAGCACGTGGCCGCGTTCATCATCGAACCCGTGCTCGGCGAGGGCGGCTTCGTCCCCGCGCCGTTCGCGTTCTTGCGCGAATTGCGGCGCGTCGCCGACCGCCACGGCATCGTCCTGATCGCCGACGAAATCCAAACGGGCTTCGGCCGCACGGGCACCATGTTCGCGATCGAACAATCGGGCGTCGCGCCCGACCTCTTGACCTTCGCGAAGAGCGTGGCCGGAGGCTTGCCGCTCTCGGGCGTCGTCGGCCGCGCAGAGATCGTCGACGCCGTCGCACCGGGCGGCCTCGGCGGCACGTACGCCGGCAATCCGCTGGCCTGCGCGGCGGCGCTTGCGACGCTCGACGCGTTCGCGAGCGAAGACGTGCTCGCGCGCGGGCGCAAGCTCGGCGAAACCGTGCGCGCGCGCCTGGCGGCGCTGCAGGCGAAGTACCCGCACGACGTGGTCGACGTGCGCGGTCTCGGGCCGATGCTCGCGATGGAATGCCGCGGCGCGGCCCCGGGCGAGGACGGTCCGAGTTTGGCGCAGCGGCTGGTGGCCGCCGCGTTCGAAGAAGGGCTCGTCGCCCTGACCGCCGGTCCGCACGCGGTCGCCGTGCGCATCCTCGTGCCGCTCGTCGCCACGGCCGGCGATCTCGAGCGCGGCTTGGCCGCCCTCGAACGCGCCTGCGGCCGCGTCCTCACATCGTAAACCACCGTACCATCAACCACCGCACCATCCAGCGAGGCCCAAAATTCTTGCATCGAATAAACTCGAAGACGTTCTCGCCTATACGCAAAGCGTCTTAGAACTCATCGAATCCCCGACGATCGATCGCGCGCAAGCGGATTGGATCGTCCGCGAAACCGTCGACGGCTTTCGCGAACACGTCAACCCCGGCTTCCTCGAATACCGCAAGGCGGGCGCGAAGGGCACGCTCGACGCCGCCGTCGAGTGGTCCGACTCGGGCAACGTCTTCAAGGACGTCAACGGCCGCGAGTACATCGATTGTCTGGGCGGCTTCGGCATCTTCAACGTCGGCCACCGCCATCCCAAAGTCGTGGGCGCGGTCCGCGCCCAACTCGAGCGGCAAGCGCTGCACAGCCAGGATCTGCTCGACCCGCTGCGCGCGATGCTGGCCAAGGCGCTGGCGATGCTGACGCCCGGAAACTTGAAGTACTCGTTCTTCAGCAACAGCGGCACCGAATCGGTCGAGGCCGCGCTCAAGCTCGCGCGCGCCTACGATCCGCTCAAGCCGACGATCGTCGTCGCCACGCGCGGCTTCCACGGCAAGAGCTTCGGCTCGCTCTCGGCCAGCGGCAAATCGACGTTCCGCACGCCGTTCGGCGCGATGCTGCCGGGCTTCAAGCACGTGCCCTTCAACGACGTGCTGGCGCTGGTCGACATCTTCAATGCGTGCCGCATGACGGGCGACGACGTCGGCGCCGTGCTGCTCGAGCCGATCCAGGGCGAGGGCGGCGTCAACATTCCGAGCGACGACTACTTGCCCGCGGTGCGCCGCCTGTGCGACGAATTCGGCGCGCTGCTGATTCTCGACGAGGTGCAGACGGGCATGGGCCGCACGGGCACGATGTTCGCCTGCGAGCACTACGGCGTCGTGCCCGACATCCTATGCCTGGCCAAGGCGCTCGGCGGCGGGGTCATGCCGATCGGCGCGACGGTCGCCACCGAAGCCGTCTTTTCGCGGCTGTTCGGCAACCCGTTCCTGCACACGACCACCTTCGGCGGCAACCCGCTGGCGTGCGCCGCGGCGCTCGCGACGATCGACGTCATCATCGACGAACGGCTGCCCGAACGCGCCGCCGAAATGGGCGAGTACATGCTCGCGGGCATGCGCGCCGCGGCCCGGGGCCACGAAGACATCGTGGTCGACGTGCGCGGCAAAGGCTTGCTGATGGCGCTCGAGTTCACGAGCGACGCGGCGGGCTTCGCGGCTTCGAAGTACCTCTTCGATCGCGGCGTGCTCGTGGCGGGTACGCTCGTCAACGCGCGCACGGTGCGCGTCGAACCGCCGCTGACGATCGAACGCGCCCAAGCGGACCGCGTCTTCGCAATCCTCGAGGACGCGCTCGACGCGATGGCCCGTGAAAACGCCGTCCTGACCGCCTAACGCCTACCGGAGAAACCGATGCTTCACGTTGAAACCGCCCCCGCACGGACGGCGTCGCTGCGCCACCTCGAGCGCGACGCTTCGGGCACGTATCTGCTCTCGCTCGGCGGCCGCTTCGCCGCGGCCGCCGACGGCGGCACGCGCGACGTGCTCGATCCCGCAACCGGCGCCGTCGTCGGACGCGTCGCCGAAGCGACGCGCGCCGACGCCGAACGCGCGATCGCGCTCGCCCGCGACGCGTTCGATAACGGTCCGTGGCCCGAGACGCCGGCCCTCGAACGCGCGCGCCTGCTGCACAAGCTCGCGGACGCACTCGACGCGCACGCGGCCGATTTCGCGGCGCTCGAAACGCTGGGCTGCGGCAAACCGCTGCGCGAGGCGGAGTACGACGTGGCGGACGCGGCGAATTGCTTCCGCTACTACGCGGGCCTCGCCACCAAACCGCACGGCCAAACTTTCGACGTGCCGGCGCCCTCGCAGAGCTTCACCGTCCGCGAACCGATCGGCGTGTGCGGGCAGATCGTGCCGTGGAATTATCCGCTCTTGATGGCGGTTTGGAAGCTCGCGCCCGCGCTCGCGGCGGGCAACGTCTGCATTCTCAAACCGTCCGAGTACACGCCGCTCTCGGCGCTGTGGCTCGCGAAACTCGTCGCCGAAGCGGGTTTCCCGGAGGGCGTGCTGAGCGTGCTGCCGGGCGCCGGTCCCGTCGCGGGCGCGGTGCTGGCCGAAAGCATGCTCGTCGATAAGATCGCGTTCACGGGCAGCGTGCCGACGGGGCAGGCGATCATGCGCGCCGCCGCCTCGAACGTCAAGAAAATCTCGCTCGAACTCGGCGGCAAATCGCCCAACATCGTCTTCGCCGACGCGGATTACGCGACGGCCGTCGACTACGCGCTCTTCGCGATCTACGCCAACGCCGGCCAAGTCTGTTCGGCGGGTTCGCGCCTGGTCGTGCAGCGCTCGATCGCCGAACGCTTCGTCGCCGAACTCGTCCGCCGCTCGGGGAAGATCGTCGTGGGCGACGGCTTCGACCCCGCGACCGAAATGGGGCCGCTCGTGAGCGCGCGTCAGCGCGACCGGGTCGCCGAGTACGTGGCGGCGGGCCGCGCCGAGGGCGCGACGCTCGCCTGCGGCGGCGGCCGCCCGGCTGGCACCCCGGAGGGCGGCTACTATTTCGAGCCGACGATCTTCACCGACACGACGCCCGCCATGCGCATCGTGCGCGAGGAGATCTTCGGACCCGTGCTCGCCGTGCAGACCTTCGAGGACGAAGCGGACGCCGTCCGCATCGCCAACGATTCGCCCTACGGCCTCGCGGGCGCGGTATTCACGAACGACGCCGCCCGCGCGCATCGGGTAATCCGCAAACTGCGCGCCGGCATCACCTGGATCAACGCCTATCACCCGACGTACAACGAGGCGCCGTGGGGCGGCTACAAGCAGTCGGGCATCGGCCGGGAACTCGGAACCTACGGCTACGACGCCTACACCGAGGTCAAGCAGATCAACGTCAACTTGGCGGTCGAACCGAGCGGCTGGTTCAAAGACTAGCGATTGCACCCGGCCAGGAATAAGCCCACCCTTTTCCCGAACTAGCCTTGTCGGCGCGAGGGAAACTCGCGTTCTTTTCGTAGTGGCGCCGGCGCCCGCGGGTCAACAAAACGAGGACATTCGTGAACGATAAAGAGCTCGTACTCACCCAAGAGGGGCTGCAGAAGCTCGAAGAAGAGCTGGCCGAGCTCAAGGCCGTCCACCGCCGCGAGGTCAACGAGCGCATCCGCCAAGCCAAAGAGTTCGGCGACATCACCGAAAACGCGGAGTACGAGGATGCCAAGCAAGAGCAGGCGTTCGTCGAGGGCCGCATTCTCAAAGTCGAAGGGATGATTCGCAACGCGCGCATCATCGACGCCTCCGAGTACGCCCAGGACGAAGTGCACCTCGGCGCCACGGTCAAGGTCAAAGACGTCAAGAGCGGCGCGAGCCACGAGTTCACCATCGTCGGCTCGGCCGAGGCCGATCCGGCCAACGGCCGCATCTCCAACGAGTCGCCGCTCGGACTGGCTTTGATCGGCAAGAAGAAGGGCGAGTCGGCGGAGTTTACGACGCCGCGCGGCCAGACCGTCGTCAAGATCGAGGCGATCAACTCGAACAAGAAAAAGGCCGCGAAGAAGGCGTCCTGAGGTGAGCGACGCTCCGGCGCCCGATTCCGCGGAGGCGGGCGAACTCGGACGGCGCGAGGCTGAACTGCGGGCGGCGCGACGGCAGAATCTCGCCGCGCTGATCGAACGCGGTTCCGACCCGTTTCGCGCGACGCGCTACGACGTCACCGCGCACGCGGCCGATCTGGCGAGCGCCTACGCGCACCTCTCGCCCGACGCCGCCGAACCGCCGGCGGAGCGCGTCGCGGTGGCCGGGCGGCTGCTCGCGCTGCGCAAGCAGGGCAAGAAAGTGTTCTTCGCCGACCTGTGGGACCGCACGGGCAAAATTCAGCTCTACGTGCGCCAAGACGTCGTGGGCGAGGCCGCCTTCGAACGGTTCGACTTGCTCGATCTCGGCGATATCGTGGGCGCGCGCGGAACGGTCTTCCGCACCAAGAGCGGCGAATTGACGCTGCGCGTCGAGTCGCTCGCCGTGCTCTCCAAAGCGCTCGTGCCGCTGCCCGACAAGCACCACGGCTTGCAGGACGTCGAAAAGCGCTACCGCCAACGGTACGTCGACCTGATCATGAACGAGCACGTGCGCGAGATTTTCCTGACGCGCTCGCGCATCGTGGCGGAAATGCGCCGCTTCTGCGACGCCGAAGGCTTCATCGAGTGCGAGACCCCGACGCTCTTGCACGTGGCGGGCGGCGCGGCGGCGCGCCCGTTTCACACGCACCACAACGCGCTCGACGTGCCGCTCGACTTGCGCATCGCGACCGAACTCAACCTCAAGCGGCTGATCGTCGGCGGGCTCGAGCGCGTCTACGAGATCGGCCGCATCTTCCGTAACGAAGGCATCGACACGACGCACAATCCCGAGTTCACGATGCTGGAACTCTACGCGGCGTACTGGTCGGTGCACGAGATGATGGATTTCAACGAGCGGCTCTTCGCGCATCTCGTCGAGACCGTGCGCGGCGGCAGCGAACTCACCTACGGCGACAAGCGCCTCTCGTTCGCGCGGCCCTTCAAGCGCATCGCGTACTTCGACGCGATCGCGCGGTGGGGCGGCCACGACCGCGCGACCTTGCTCGATCCCGACGGCGCGCAGCGGGTGCTCGCCGCGATGGGCCTGCCGCCCTCGCAAACCCACGGCCAGGCGCTCGATAAGATCTTCGAGCGCGTGGTCGAGCCGCATTTGGTGGACCCGACGTTCGTCTACGATTACCCCGTCGCGATTTCGCCGCTCGCCAAGCGCAAGGACGGCGATCCCGAAATCGTCGACCGTTACGAACTCTTCGGCGCCAACTTCGAACTGGCCAACGCCTTCACCGAGCTCAACGATCCCGACGATCAGCGGCAGCGCTTCGAAGCGCAGATTCTGGAGCGCAAGAAGGGCGACGACGAAGTGCCGCCGCCCGACTGGGATTTCGTGAACGCCCTCGAGTACGGCATGCCGCCGACGGCCGGCATCGGCATCGGCGTCGACCGCCTCGTCATGTTACTGACCGATCAGCACTCGATTCGCGAAGTGCTGCTCTTTCCGCTGCAGCGGCCGCAGGCCTGACGGCGCTACTTCTTTTTCAGTAAGTTCGCGAAGTTGGCGTCCTGCATCGTGCCGATGCCCGACATCTGATCGTAGCCGGGTCCGGCGTTGTAGGGCGGGATGCTGCCCTGCGTGATGTCGCGGAAGTAGGTGGTCGAGCCTTGCTTGTAGCCGTACTTGAGCCACGTCTTGTAGAGCGTGACGTTGAACCAGCCGGCGCGCGACTTCTCGATCTGATCGAGTTCGGTCAGCGCCGCGCCGAAGGTCGGCGAGGCCAGCGACGTTCCGCCGATCGGGCCGCCGAAGCCGCCTTCGAAGTAAAACGATTCGCCGGTGCCGGGATCGGCGTCGGAGGCGATATCGGGGATGTTGCGCCCGCCGCTGATGACGTTCGGGACGTTCGTTTGATACGACGGAACGCCGAAGATGACCGACACCCCGCCGCCCGTGCCGTACCCGCTGCCGCTCCAGCCGACTTCGGCGGTTTCGTTGCCGTTCGAATCGACGGAGAGCGTCGTCCCGCCCACCGAAATATTGTGCGGCGTGTCGGTCGGTTCGCCGATGCTCACGCCGTTGCAGCCGTACGAGTTCGAACCGCTGTCGCCGGAGGCGGCGTGAAAGGTGATGCCGAGCGCGCTGCCCTGCTTCTCCACCTGCTCGACGGCTTTCGTGTAGCCGGGCACGATCTGGTTGATGGCGGTCTCGCAGTAGGTGTAACTGGAGTTCAGCGTCGCGACGACGTTGTCGCTGACGACCTGATTGTAGATGTCGATGAAGTTGCTGTTGCTCGGCTCGTCGTACGGCGCTTCGTAGACGTAGAGTGCCGTGCCCGGCGCGAGCGAGACGATCGTCTCGACGTCGAGCGTCGTCTCGACCGAGTCGGGACCGATGCCGCGGCCCGGCCCGCCGTCGACCATGACGCGCCGCGTCGGCGGCCCCGTGCGCTTGACGCCGAAGTACGAGAGGTACCCCGCGAGGTCCGAATCGAGGAAGTCGTTGTCGGTGGCGACGCCCGAGGCGCGGCCGGAGCCGGTGTACCCGTGTGCCGCCGGGAGATCGTAGGAGCGGATGAACACCTGTGGGCCGTATCCGCCGTCCGGACCGAAAACCGGGCTGCCGTTGCGGACGGCGTTCGGCACGGCCGCGCGCGCGCGCCCCGGCGGCGGGAAGGCGTACGCGGGATGCATCCGATGCGCCGCGTCGAGTCCGACCACGGCGAACACGGCGCCGGCGATGGCGGAGGGGACGCTGCCCGCTCGCACGTTCGCGTAGCTGCGGCCGGCGTCGCGCGAGAGCACGCGGTGGATGTCCGTCGCGAAGAAGCGCGCCGCGACCGGTGCGGGCGCGACGGCGTCGATCACCGTTCGATTGGGCGCCGTGTGCGCGATCGTGAAACCGCCGCGCTGCAGCGCCGCGATCACGCGCGCGTAGTCGGCCGGCGCGGGCGCGAAGTACGCGTCGAACTGCGCCGAGGTCAAGAAGTGATGGAAGAGCGGCGAGTCGGGGTCGGCTTGCGCTTCGGTTAAGGCGTCGAGTTCGGCCGCGTGCCGGTAGTCGAGCACGACGGCGACCCGCACCGCGACCGACGCGGGGGCGCTCCCGAGGTCGCGCACGCCCGAAAGCGAGGCGGCCGCGATGGGAACGGTCGCGGCCGCGGCGCTGCCGCAGTTCAGGGTAACCGCGCAGAGTGCGGCGACGGGGATCAAACGAGCGAACATAGCGGCCCTCCTGCGGCGCCCATTCGCAGGTCCCGCAGGCTTGCCATCCTAGCGCGGGCGAGGTGTGTCGGTACGCTGGCACAGGAAGTGGGTACGATGGAGGCATGAGCACCAGCACCCGCAAGCGTTCCCTCCGGCCCTCGGCCGCGACGCTGTTCGACGGCACGGGTTCCGCGCGCCGGGATGACTTTCGCGAGCGCGTTCGCCGCTTCGCCGCCGAAGTCGCGAAACGGCACCGGCACGGGCGCGGCGATCTCGACGCGATGCTGACGGCGCTGCGCGCCTGGCATCGGGCCTGGGCGGCCTGCGATCCCAACGCCGTTCCGCCGGTCCTGAGCGACGACGATCTCTCCGCCGCCGTCGCCGCCTACGTCGCGCACGGCCGTTCCGGCCGCCGCGCCGCTTAGGGAACGGCGCAACCTCCGGCTCTCCGCGACGGTCGAAACGCCCGGCCGCAACTTCCTCTTGCCGCGGCCTCGCACTAAGGGAGAACCGATTCGATGGATTTGACCACGACCTATCCGCGCAGCGTGAAAGACAAGATCGCCGGCGTCGTCATGATCGCCCGCACGACCGACAAAGCCAAGGCGAAAGCGCACGGCAACATCGGCGAGTATCACTACGACTGCCCGATGGACAAAGCCGTATTCGGCTTCCTCGGCATCGATCAGGCGAAATTCCTCGAGACCGTGACCAACGCGAAGTCGGACGCCGAGATCGAAGCGTACGTGAAATCGTTCGCCGACAAGAAGACCGCCGCGGAAATCGAGACCTGGAACGCGGGTTTCCTGCAGTACGCTCCGGAGCCGGGCAGCGACGGCGAGAAGTACTTCCTCGAACTGCGCGGCCAGATCGCGCCGGATCGCACCGACGTGACGGCCTGGGCCGATCTCCTCGACCTCGACGAAAAGCGCACCGTGCCGCGCAAGACGGCGGCCGTCTAGGATTTCCGACGCGACGTACCGCGTCGTCGTCGAGTACGACGGCACGGACTTCTGCGGATGCCAATTTCAGCCGGCCCTTCGGACGGTCGCGGGAGAGTTGGAAACGGCGCTCTCGCGGCTGTTCGACCGGCCGGTCAAGATCACGGTCGCCGGGCGCACCGACGCCGGCGTGCACGCCTCGGCCCAGGTGATCTCGTTCGTGGCGCACGACGCGTTCCCGATCGATAAGCTCGCGATCGCCATGAACTCGGCCTTACCGCCCGATTTGACCGCGCGCGACGCGGCGCGCGTCGGCGCGGACTTTTCCGCGCGGCTCTCCGCGCTCGAGCGCCGCTACGTCTACACGATCCTCAACCGGCGCGATCCCTCGGCCGTGATGCGCCGCTTCGCGCACTTCGAGTACCGGCCGCTCGATCTCGACCGGATGCGCGCCGGCGCCGCGCACCTGCTCGGCGAGCACGATTTCGTGACCTTCTGCGGCGAGTACCCCGAGCGCGGCGGCACGGTGCGCACGATCGAGGCCATCGACGTCGAGCGCGACGGCGACGTCGTGCGCGTGCACGTGCGCGGCCAAAGTTTTCTGCACCGCATGGTGCGCATCGTGACCGGCACGCTGCTCGACGTGGGCGCGGGCCGCCGCGAACCGGACGAGGTGGCCGCGATGCTGGCCGCGCGCGACCGGCGCGCGGCCGGGCCGACCGCCCCGCCGCAGGGCCTGTGCCTGGTCGACGTGCGCTACGCGGACTTCTCGTCCGGAGCGCTCAATCGTCGTAGCGGTTGACGAGGATCTTGATCTGCTTGTTCTTGCTGCTGCGCAGGAAGGTGATGTTCACGTGCTGGCGGCCGAACGCGAAGCGGAACACGTAGTCGAACGATTCGGCGGCGTCGCCTTCCCCTTGGACGAACCGTTTGAAGCGGCCCTCGAACTCCTGGACGGCCGTGCACGGCGCGACGTCGCGGAAGAAGTTGCGGCCGAGCACGCGTTCTTTCGAAAGCCGGGCGAGGCGCGATTCGTAATTGTTGTATTGCTCGATGTTGCCCTGATGGTCGACGGAGATCAACCCGAAAGGCAACTCGTCGATCTCGTCTTCCGAGAGTTCGAAGAGGTTCTCAGCGTCGAACATGAGTCGGATGGTGCTTAACCTCCACCGGGGTGTTCCCTCTCCGTGAGCGCGCGCGCGATCGCCGCAGGGCTCGGTTCCGACGATCTCGACCGGCTCGCCGCGCACGGCCGCGTCGAAGCCGTCGGGCGGCACGGCGTCGTGCCGCTGGACGGCCCCACGCTCACGATCGTCATCGGCGGCTACTTCCGCATCTTCCGCAACGCCGCGTTCGTCCGCGACGTCACGCTCGGTCTGGCATCGCGCGGCGACGTCCTGGCGCCGGGAGCCGCGTTCGGCGAACGCTCGGCCGAGACCGGGGCCGAGGCGCTCTGCGACGGCCACGTGCTGCTCCTCTCCGCCGAAGCGTGGGCGCTGTGCGCGCAAGCGCAGCCCGAGCTCAACGTGAAGATGGCCGCCTCGATCGGCAAGCGGATCGCGCGGCTGCAAAAGAAGCTCGAGGAACTCAGCCGCGCCGGGGTCGAGGGCCGCATCGCCGCCAGCATCGTGGAGCTCGCCGACGATTTCGGCGTGCCTGTGGCCGGCGGCATCCGGCTCGACGTGCCGCTCTCCCAGGAGAACCTGGCGCGGCTGGCCGGCACGACGCGCGAAACCTGCTCCTCGACCGTGGCCGATTTCGCCCGCCGCGGCCTCGTGCGCGGGGGGCGCATCCGCGGCATGGTCGTGCTCGACCGGCCCGGCCTCGCGGCGCTCGGCCAAGCGGGCCTCTGAGCGCGTTCGCATTGACATCGGACGGCTCGTTCCGGTAGTATTCGGGGGTTGTTCCGGGCCCTAGCGGCCCCTTTTTCGCTCGTCTCCCATCGTAAGGCCCGTCCGTATGCGCACCTACCAACAGAAAACGGCAGAGACCCAGCACGACTGGTACGTGGTCGACGCGGCCGGCCAGCGGCTGGGCGTGCTCGCCGTGCGCATCGCCAAGGCCCTCTCCGGGAAGCACAAGCCGACCTGGACGCCCCACATCGACGACGGCGATTTCGTCGTGGTCCTCAACGCGGATAAGGTGGAACTCGGCGGCAATAAGTGGCTGCAGAAGGTCTACCATCGCCACAGCGGTTTCCCCGGCGGCCTGCGCACCGAGACGGCGCTCGAGGTCAAGAACAAACATCCCGAACGGCTGATCGAACGCGCCGTGCGCGGGATGCTGCCGACCAACCGCATGCGCGACGTGCAGTTGCGCCGCCTGAAAGTCTACGCCGGCAGCGAGCACGCGCACGCGGCGCAGCAGCCGAAGGAGCTCTTCTAGCCCGTGGAATCCACCGAAAATTTCGGCGGAACCGGTCGCCGCAAGCGCGCCGTCGCCCGCGTCAAACTCACGCTCGGTCAGGGCGTCATCACCATCAACAAGCGCCCGGTCGATGAGTATTTCCCGCGGCCGTCGCTGCTGCAGATCGTGCGCCAGGCGCTCGAGGTCACGCAGACGGCCTCGCGCTTCGACGTCAGCGTGAAGACCGAAGGCGGCGGCGTCGCGGGCCAAGCCGGCGCCGTGCGGCACGGCATCGCGCGCGCGCTCGTCGAGATGGACGAATCGCTGCGCGAGACGCTACGCAAGAACGGCCTCTTGACGCGCGACCCGCGCGAAAAAGAATCGAAAAAGTACGGCCGCAAGCGCGCCCGCAAACGCTTCCAGTTCTCGAAGCGCTAACGCCCGCCGCGCCTCAGCGCGCTTCGCTCGCTTTCGGATAGATCGCGTAGGCGGTGACGAGTTCGCTGCGGCCTTTGACGCGCACGCTCAGTTTGCCGGCGGGTCGCGAGAGCGGGCCCGCCGCGGCGATCGTCGCTTCGTCGCAGTAGATCGCGCCCGCGGGCGCCGCCGACTGCAGGCCGTTCGCGAGGTTGACGGCGTCGCCGATGACGGTGTAATCCATGCGTCGCGCGCTGCCGAAGTGGCCGGCCACGACGTCGCCCGTCGCCAGACCGACGGAGATGCGCAGCGGGTAGTCGAGCCGCGCCCGTAACCGGTCGACGATCTCGTGCAAGGCGATCGCCGCCGCCACCGCGCGCGCCGCGTCGTCCTTGCGCACGCGCGGCGGACCGAAGACGGCCATCAAGCCGTCGCCGTAGAATTTGTCCAGCAGACCCTCGTGTTCGAACACGATGCCGACCGCTTCGTCGAAATAGGTATTGAGAATTTCGACCACCCGATCGGCGGGCATCTGCGCCGCAAGCGACGTGAAGCCGCGCACGTCGGCGAAGAACATCGTGGCGCGGGTGCGCTCGCCGCCGAGCTGGATGGAGCCGGGATCTTCCATCAGCGACTTGACGACGTGCGGCGCCAAGTAGCGCGAGAACAGTTCTTGCACGCGGCCCGTCTTCGCGATTTCGGCGGCGTGCGCGACTTCCAGATTGCGCTGCTGGGTAACGTCGGTCACGACCATCGCGACGCCGGTCCCTTCGGCGCTCTCGAGCGGCGAGAGCCGCATCTCGAGCGTCAGATCGGTGCCGTCGCTGCGCATCGCTTCCACCTCCGCGCGCAGCGCCACGGCGCCCGAACGGAAATAGGTGGCGAACATTTCGGGAAAATCGGGAATCGCCATCGCCAAGGCGTTCGCCGGTTTTCCGACGATGCGGCTCGCATCGATGCCGAACGTCGTTTCCGCGGCGCGGTTGAACGTGGTAATTTCCTGCTCCGGCGAGAACGTGATGACGCCGCTGCCGATCGCTTCGAGAATGCGCGTCTGAAAGGCTTGCAGCGCCGAGATGCGCCGCAGCCCTTCGCGCTCTTCCTCGAACATGCGCGCGTTCTCGATCGCGAGCGCGGCTTGATGCGCGAAGATCATCAAACTTTCGCGATCGGCGATATCGAAGGCGTCGTTCGCGGCGGGCGCGTCGAGGTAGATGGCGCCGATCGTGTCGCTGCGGCTGCGCAGCGGCACGCAGGCAAACGACGTCGCGGAGCCCGCGGGCCCGAGTCCGATGCGCGCTTCGCCCGAGGCGAGCGCTTCCGCTACGGCGTCGCGGGCCCGCGCGCCGGCGTCGCCGGCGAAGGCCTCCTCGGCGAAGCCGTGCCGCGCCGCGATGCGGCCGCCGCCGAGGGCGAGGAGGCCGCGTTCGGCGCAGGTGACCTCGACGGCCACGGCCAGGGCGCGTTCGAGCACCGATTCGAGCGCGAGCGAGGCGTTGAGCGATTCCGCCGCGCGCGCCAAGTGCAGAGCCGAGCCTGCCCGCGCCGGGTCGAGCCGCCGGGCGATCGCCTCGCAGGCGGCCGCGTCGGCCGGTTCGCCGCTGGCGTCGGCCAAGGCTCGCAGCCGCGCCAGCGCGCGCGCGTAGAGTTCCGCGTCGCCGGCGCGCTCGCTGCCGCTCACCATGGGCGAAGCCGGGGCGGCGCGGCGGGGCCTGGCGTCGCGCGCGGAACGCCCCGGCCGCAAACGCAAGCGGGGCTCGTGGCGGAACGAGCGGGTGAAAACTGCATCGTGTATCACTTCTCGTTTCGGCGCCGGACCCAGAAACGTTACGCGCGCGGCCGCCCGAAACCGCGAAGCGGTAATATCGTGACGGCTTCACGTTCACGCCGCCGCGTTACGGTCGGGGCTATGACCGTACTCCCCGACGACCTGTTGCAGGCGGCCGGCGCCGCTCGCGACCGCCTGGCCGCCCTCTCCGCCCGAACCGCCGCCGCCGGCGCGAGCGGCTCCGCATCGCAGGCGGCGTTGGCCGGCGCCGCACGCGAAGCGATCTTTGCCGACGCGCTGGCCGCCGCGCTGCACGCGCGCCTCGAAGAGTGCAAGGGCGTGGCCCGATGACGGAATTCGACGTCTTGGCGTCGGCCGCGGCGGGCATGGACGCGCAGCGGGCCGCGCTCGATCTCGCCGCGCGCAACGTCGCGGCCGCGTCGGCCACGAACGACGGCGCCGGCTTCGCGCGGCTCGTGCCGCGCTTCGCCGTCGCGCCCGATCCGGCGAACGATGACCCCGCGACGTTCGAGCCGCCCGAGGAGCCGGGCGACGCCGCCGACCCGGGCGACGCGCTGCCGATCCGCTACCTCGGCGCCACGGCAGAGCGCGGCGCCGAAGCCGATGCGATCGCCGAGATGGTATCGGTGCTGTCGGCCGAGCGCGCGTACGAAGCGAACGCGTCGGTGTTCGATCTCGGCAAGCGGCTCGCCGAACGCACGATCGACGCGGGGCGCCTGCAGTGACGTCGACGTCGCTGCCGGCCGCCGGAGCGTGGGTCGAACCGGATGCGCCGCTCGCCGACGCGCCGAACGGCGGCGACGCGCCGGCCGGCGGCGCGTCGTTTGCGGCGGCGCTGCAGGACGCTTTTTCGGCGGCGGGCTCGGCGCTGCAGCGCGCGGACGCCGCGGAGCGCGCCTTCGCGCGAGGGCACGGCGGCCTGCAAGAGATGGTGCTCGAGCGCGCGCAAGCCGACGTGCTGGTATCGCTCGCGAGCGCGACCGCCTCGCGTGCCGCGCAGGCGTTGACGACCGTGCTCGGCATGCAGGTGTAGCGCGTGCCCGGATTGCTGCGCCGCTGGAACGCGCTCGCGCCGCGCGAGCGGCTGCTCGCGGCGGCGGTCGTCGCGGTGCTGCTCGCGCTCGCGTCGTTTGCCGCTTTCGGCCGCTCCGACGCGCGCGTCTCGCTCTTCGCCGCGCCGCTGCGCCCGGACCAGCTCTCCGAAGTGGTCGAACGGCTCGCCGAATGGAACGAAGCGTTCGTCGTCGCGGCCGACGGCGTGCGCGTCGACGCCAAGCGCCGCAACGACGTGCTGTTGCGGCTCTCGATGGCGGGCGTGCCGCACGCGCACTTACCGACGACGGCCGAGATGTTCGAGAAGGCGGGCCCGCTGACGCCGCAATCGGTGCTCGACGCGCAGGCCCGCGACGGCCTTGCAGGCGATCTCGCTTCGGCATTGCGCCGGCTGCCGGGCGTCGACGACGCGCGCGTCATCATCGCGCCGGGTCGCGACGGCGCCTTTTCCGACGAAGCGTCGCACCCGGCGACGGCGTCCGTCAAATTGGATCTCAAAGCGGGCGCGGTCCCTTCGCGGGCGATGCTCGACGGCGTGCGCCAATTCGTCGCTTCCGGCGTCGCCGGGTTGGATGCCGCGCACGTCGCCGTGCTCGACGATCGCGGTCTCGCGCTCGGCGACGCTGCGGCGGCCTCGAACCGCGACGATGCCGCGGCGCTGCAGGCGTCGCTGCAATCCGCGCTCGATCTCGCGCTCGGCCCCGGCAGCGCGATCGTGCGCGTGCGCGTCACGTACGACGCGCGCCGCCGCGAGAATCGTTCGACGGTGCGCCGACCGGCGGGGAACGACGCGATCGGCACGACGACCTCCGACGAGCGTTACGCGAGCGCGTCGAAGAAGTACGCGAAGACGAGCCGCGCCGTCGACCGCGGCAGCGTCGTCGACGACGAACGCGTCGAGACGCCGGCCGGGCTCGTCGACCGCATCTCCGTCGCCGTCGCCGTCGATCAAGCGCGCGCGCCGGATCTCGCCAAGATTCGCGCGCTCGCCGCGGCGACGCTCGGGCTCGTGCCCGCGCGCGGCGACACCGTCTCGGTCGAAGCGATCGCCTTTCCGCGCGCGCCGGTGGCGGCGAGGCGCTTTCGTTTCGCGGCCTTGGCGGGTTTGGCCGCCGCGCTTGCGCCGACGCTCGCGCTCGCGGCGGTCGGCGTTGCGGCGTTGCGTTTCGGAGCGCAGCCGGCCGCCGCCGTCGTGCAGACGTTGGTGCAGCGCGTCGCGCTCGCGCGGACGGCGCGCGAGGTCGCGGGCTTTCCGCCCGCGCACGTTCGGGGCGCGTTGCAGGACGAGCCGCCGCACGCGGCCGCGGCGATCATCAGCGCGTTGCCCGCGGCGACGGCGACGGCGGTGCTCGAACTGTATCCGCCCGAAGAGCGCGCGGCGATCGTGCGGCGCATGTCGCGGCAGGCCGCGCCGGCCGTTCCGGACTGCGAGTCGGTGCTGCGCCGTGGATGAGGGGTTCGTGCCGCTCGCGAACCTGGCGCGCGCCGCGTGCTTCACGCCGCCGCTCGAAGACGACGGGCCCGCGAGCGAGGCCGCCGTTCCGGAAACGGACGCTGACGAACGGGCCGTCGCGCGGATCGCGAGCGACGTCGCGTTGATGCGCCTCGCCGCGCTCGAAGCCTTCGAGAGCGGCACGGAACGGCTGCTGCGCGCGCTCGCCGAGGACGTGCTCGCGCGCGAACTCGCGCTCGCGCCGGCCGACGTCGCCGCGCTGGCCGCGCGCGCCCTCGCGGCGTTTGTCGAACACGAACCCGTCGAGATCGCGGTCGCGCCCTGCGACGCCGAGCGCGTGCGCGCGCCCGTCGCAGTGCGCGCCGACGCGCAACTCGCGCCGGGCGATCTCGTCGTGCGCGTGCGCGACGGCGCGTTCGAATCGACCTTCGCGTTTCGCGCGAGTGCCGCGCTCGCGAGCGCGCTCGCAGGGTCCGTCGCGTGATCGCGCGCGCGACGGGTTGCGTCCTGCGCACGTGCGGCGAGACGATGTTCGCCGCGCTTCCGGGCGCGCGGATCGGCGACGAGGTCGTGGTGTGCGGTCCGGGCGGGCGGCGCGTCCCGGGCTCGGTCGTCGCGCTCGAGCCGGGATGCGCGGCAATTCTCGCGCGCGGTTCGCTCGCGGAGATCGGCGCCGGCGATCGGGTAGAAGCGGACGATCGCGCCGGCGCGACGGCCGGTTTCGCAGCGCTCGGCCGCGCGCTCGATGCCGCGGGAGGCGCGCTCGACGGGCGGCCCGATCCGCCGCGTCGCGCGTGCCGTGCCGCGGTCGCGGGCGTTCCCGAGCCCGCCGCGCGCGCGCCGGTCGCCGAACGGCTGACGACCGGCGTGCGCGCGATCGACGGTTTGCTCGCGCTCGGTCGCGGCGCGCGCGTCGGCATCTTCGGCGCGCCGGGCGCCGGCAAGACGACGCTGCTCGAAACCATTCTCGCCGCTTCCGACGCGGACGCGTGCGTGCTGGCGCTGGTCGGCGAGCGCGGCCGCGAAGTGCGCTCCTGGCTCGAACGGTTGGATCGGCGCACGACGATCGTGTGCGCCACGAGCGATCGCAGTCCCGGCGAACGCGTGCGCGCCGCGGAACTGGCCATGCTGCAGGCGCAGGTGCTGCGGGCGCGCGGCCTGCACGTCGCGCTCGTGCTCGACAGCCTGGCGCGCTACGCCGCGGCGCTTCGCGAACGCTGCGTCGCGCTCGGCGAACCGGTCGGGCGCGGCGGCTATCCGCCGAGCGTGTGGGCCGCCCTCGCGCGCTATCTCGAACGTGCCGGCACGAGCGAAAGCGGTTCGATTACCGTGCTCGCCACCGTGCTCTCCGACGGCGAGGAGCGCGATCCGCTTTCGGAAGCGGCGCGCTCGTTGCTCGACGGCCACATCGTGCTCTGCGGCCGGCTCGCGCGCGCGGGCCATTTCCCGGCAATCGACGTCCTGGCCAGCGCGAGCCGAACGATGAGCGCGGTCGCCGGCGCGCAACACGCGCGCGATGCCGCCGCCGTGCGCGCCGCTTTGGCGCTGCTCGCGGAGAGCCGCGATGCGCGCGCGCTCGGTCTGGCCTCGCTCGCGGACCCGGCGCTCGCCCGCGCGGTCTCCGCCGAACCGGAACTGCTCGCGTTCTTGCGTCAGGATGCGCCGGCGCTCCCGGGCGAGACGCTCGCTCGCCTGCGCGAAGTGGCCGCGCTCGTCGAGGCCGCGTGAGCGTCGCGCACGACCTCGCGACGGTCGAACGGCGCATCGACGCGATCGCCGGCCGCGCGCAAACGTCGTTACCCGGCGGCGCGCGCGCCTTTCACGGTCACGTTGCCCGCGAGATGAGCCGCCTGATCGCTCGCGCCGCCGGCGCCGCGCACGTGGACCCGGCGCTCGTTGCGGCGGTCGCGCGCGCCGAATCCGGTTTCGATCCGGCGGCGACGTCGGCGTGCGGCGCGCGTGGGGTCATGCAGCTGATGCCGGCGACGGCGCAGGCGCTCGGCGTCGCGGACCCGTACGATCCCGCGCAGAATGTCCGAGGCGGTGCATCCTACCTGCGCGAGCTCCTCGAGCGTTTCCACGGCGACGTGCGCCTCGCCGTCGCGGCGTACGATGCCGGGCCCGGCGCGGTCGAGCGCTACGGCGGCGTTCCGCCGTACGCCGAAACGCGCGCGTACGTGGCCCGCGTCTTGGCCGCGTATCGCGCGGCTCGCGAGCGCTAGCCTCGCGCTCGCTTTCGCGGCCGGTGCGGCGAGCACTCCCGCGTTCGCGCGCGGCGCGCCGTTGCCGCCGGTGCGCGACCTGTTGGCGCGTTACCTCGCCGCGGTCGCCGATCCCGGCAGCGGCGACGTCACGCGCTTCGAGACGTTCGGAACGCTGGCGGGCGCGGGGCTGAACGGCGCGTTCCACACGTGGCTGCAAGGCGAGCGCGAGCGCACCGATCAGAATCTCGGACCGCGCTTCGAGCGCACCTTGCGCGTCGGCGATCGCGAGTGGTTCGCCGGCAGCGACGGCGACGTGCGCGAGTTCACGGGCTTGCTCCTGCGCCGCGCCCGTACCGAACGCTTCATCGATTCCGGCGATTTCGCGAAGCATCCCGAACGCTGCGAACTGCGCGAGCGCACGATCGTCGCGGGCCGGCAGGCGTTCGCGATCGACGTCAGCGCCGAACGCGGCGAAGTCGAAACGGTGTATCTGGATCGTGCGACCGGCCTGATCGATCGCGTGGCGTACGACGACGACGACGGCCGCGCCACGATCGACTTTTCGGATTGGCGCGACGTCGAAGGCCATCGCTTTCCCTTTCACGTCGTCGCGTCGGACGGCGACCACGCCTACGATACCGTCCAGCAGACGACGCTCGTCGACGTGCATCCGGCGATCGATCCCGCCGTGTTCGCGCCGCTCGTGCCGCGCTACATCGATATGGCCGCCCCCGAAACCGTTCCGCTCGACGTGCGCGACGGCCACCTCTTCGTGACGGTTCGCATCGCCGGGCGCAGTTACGTGTTCCTCGTCGACAGCGGCGCCCAGAACGTCGTGATCGACAAGCGCGTCGCCGCGCAACTGGGCCTCTCGCCCGTCGGCGCGCTCGAAGCGAGCGGCGCGACGCGCACCGGCGGCTTGCAGATCGCGCCGGTCGCGGAACTCGACGTGGGAACGGGCCGCATGCGCGATTTCGTCGCGACGACGATCGACCTCGCCGCTTCGACCGGCGGCGCGTTTCACATCGACGGCATCCTCGGCTTCCCGTTTTTCGCAAGCGCCTTGGTCAAGCTCGATCCCGCGCACCGCACGATGACGCTCGGCCCGCCGGGTTCGTTCGCGCCCTCCGGAGAGATGGTGCCGCTCGAAATCGACCGCGCGTTTCCCGAAGCGGACGTCCGCCTCGCGGGCACGCCCGGCCACGTCATCGTCGATACCGGCGACGCGGCCGAGCTGCTGCTGTACCGGCGCTTCGTCGACAAGCACGCCGGCATCGTGCCGTATTCGCAGAACGGCCGCAACAGTTACGGCATCGGCGGCACGACGCCGTCGTATCGCAGTTCGCTCGACCGGCTCGCCCTCGGCAGTTTCACGCTGTATCACGTCGAGACGGACGTCATGCTCGCGCGCAGCGGCGCGTTCGCCGACCGCTTCGACGCGGGCAACGTCGGTTTCGGCATCCTGCGCAATTTCGTGACGACGTTCGACCTCGCGCACGCCGCGCTCTACCTCGAACGCGGCGCGGATTTCGACGACGGCCGCTCGCGGCTCTAGCGTCGCCGCCCATCGGCAAAAGTCGGAAATAGCGCGCACACGCCGCGGACGGGCGGCGCCGGGTATCGTGGTGCGAACGACATCGGAGGTTCGCCGTGAACGACTCGCCCGCAAAGATTTCCGTCATCCAAAGCCGCTTGCCGTACACCGATCGCCGTTCGCTTTCGGAGGCGTGGTTTTCCGCGTTGCACCTGGCGGCGGGCGAAGCGGGGGCTCGCGGATCGTCCGCGACGGTCGCGCCCGCCGATTTGCCCGCGACCGCGTTGCGCGCCGCGCGCGCGTCCGCGCAACGCGAGGACGCCGCGGGCGTCGCGTGCGTTGCGGCCGCGCGTCGCCGCCAAAGCGTTCGCGTGGAGTCCGACGCGCCGCGTCCGGTGCGCGTCGCGCCGCGCGCGCACCTCGCGTCCCCAGCCTTGGCGCGCGCGGCGAGCGTCTCGCCGTTTCGCGCCGCGTTCGTCGTCGGCGTGGGCGGCGAACGCGTCCAACTGCTCGTGCGGCGCGACGGCGCGGCGCTACGCGTCGTGGCGCTCTGCCGTCCGCACGTGGCGCCCACGGTGCGCCGCGCGCTCGAAGCCGCGGGCGCGCGGTTGCGCGCGCTCGGCATTCCCGCGCGCGCGAACGTTCGCGCGGTCGCGGTGCTGCCGGCGGCGGTGAGCGCGTGATCGATTCCGCTCTGGGCGCCGCGATGGCGCAGATCGGCATGCGCGAGCGCGACCTCGCGCAGGCGTACCGCGCGGGCTTCACGCCCGAGGCGAGCGACGTCGCGGGCAAGGCCGTGGCGCTGCCCTCGATGGATCCCCTGGCGGTCGTGGCGCCCGACGGGGCGTACTTCATCACCTCGGCCGGCGCGGCGCCCGAGTTTTCCCGCGACGGACGTTTCACGTTGCGCGACGGCGAACTGCGAACCACGGGCGACCGGCCGGTGCTCGGCTTCGCGCCCGGGCGTCCGGCAACGCTCGTGCCGCTGCGCATCGATCCGGTGGACGCCGCGCTCGGCCGCGCGAGCGGCGTCGAACTCGCACCCGACGGCACGCTGTCGTACGCGCGCGCCGCGATCGACCCGCGCAGCGGCGAACGGCGCGTCGAACGCGTCGCCGCGGGCCGGCTGGCGCTGGCGCGCTTTCCCGCAGGCACGCAGCCCGTGCGCGCCGCCGCGGGCGCCGTGCGCGCGCCCGCGGGCGTCGAGCCGCACGTCGGCGTCGCGGCCGACGGCAGATTCCCCGCGCTCGCGACGCACGCGCGGGAGATCGGCCGCGTCGACCTGCCCGCCGCCGTCGAAAAGCTGAGCGAAGCGTATCGCGCCTTCGACGCGCTGCGCTCGGCCAACCACGCGCGCGGCTCGCTCGACAAGACGACCCTGGACTTGGTGAAGTGATCGCCGCGCTCACCTTCGGCGCGCCGTCCGTCGCCGGCGGCCGCACCGTGCGCGACGCGGGCTTCGCCGCACGCTCGACGCTCCCGCTGTCGGCGGCGTGTCTGGTCGCCAACGGCGTGCGCGAAGCCCTGTCCCGTTCGCTCGCCCGCGAGCTGGAGGTCGAATTGCTCGAGCCGGCCGTGCCCGACGCGCGGCAGCGCCGGATCCTCGTGGCCGACGCGACCGTCGTGCGCGTGCGCGGGCGCTTGTGCGACGCGTTCGTCATCGTGCGCGGGGGCGACGCACGGCGTCTGGTCGCGCTTGCCTTCGGCGAAACGGAGTGCGCCGAGCGTGCCTCGTTTTCGGCGATCGAGCGGGCGACGTTCGAGCGCATCCTCGCCGCGTTCGTGCCGCTGTGTGCTCCGCTCTGCGGCGCGCTCGGCGCGACGGGCCGCGAACACGCCGAGCGCGCCTGCGCCGATCTCGCTACGTACTTCGAAGTTCGCGCCCAGGGAACGTTGCCGGTCGCCGTGGGCTTCGCGCTTTCCCGCGATCCCGACGAAGACGTGAGCGAGTGCCTGACCCTCGACGATTTGGCGGAGGTCGAACTCGCGGGCTCGGTAACGTGCGCGTCCGGGACGATCGACGCCGGCACGTTCGCGCGCCTCGCGCCGGGCGCGACGCTCGCGCTCGAGACGCCGCTCGCCGGCCGCGGCGTGCTGTCGTTCGGCGGCGTCGCGTTCGCGCGCGGCACCTGCGGCGTCGCCGCCGGCCGCTGCGCCTTCAGCGTGGCGGCGGCGTGAACGGCGACGAACGCAACCTCGATTTGCTGCTGAACGTGGCGCTGGGCGTCAGCGCGGAACTCGGCCGCTGCACGATGCGCGTGAGCGACGTGCTCAAGCTCGGCAAAGGGTCGCTCGTCGAGCTCGACCGGCTCGCGGGCGCGCCGATCGACGTGCTGGTCAACGGACGGCTCGTGGCGCGCGGCGACGTCGTCGCGGTCGACGACCGCTTCGGCGTGCGCCTCACCGAAATCGTGGCGCGGCGAGGGTCGCGTGGATAAGGTGCTGGCGGGCGCGCCCCTCGACATGCTCGCGGGCCTGACGCTGCTCGCGGTGGCGCCGTTCGTGCTCGTGATGACCACGTCGTTCGCGCGCATCGCGATCGTCCTCTCGCTCGTGCGCTCGGCGATCGGCGCGAGTTCGCTGCCGCCCAACGCCGTGCTGACGGGACTCGCGCTCGTCCTGACGTTCGTGGTCATGACGCCGACGCTCGAACGCGTGTCGCACGAAGCGCTCGAACCGTACGCGCGCGGCCGCATTTCGCAGCGCGAGGTCGCCCGCCGCGCCTTCGAACCGCTGCGTCAGTTCATGCTGCGCCAGACGCACGCCAAAGACGTCGCGCTCTTCGCGGACCTGGCCCGCGTACCGTCGACCCCGGCCACGCTCGCACCGCCTTCCGTGCTGATTCCGGCGTTCGTCGTCGGCGAACTGCGCAGCGCGTTCACCATCGGGTTCGCCCTCTACTTACCGTTCGTCGCGATCGATCTCGCGGTCGCGTCGATCTTGATGGGGCTCGGCATGTTCATGCTGAGCCCGCCGATCGTTTCGTTGCCGTGCAAATTGCTGCTGTTCGTGATGGTGGACGGCTGGGCGCTCGTCTGCGGCGGCGTGGTCTCGAGCTTCCGCTAAGCGACGCTACGACGCGGTTTCGGCGCGCAGCACGGCTGCGAGCTCGACGCGCGAGTGCACGCCGAGTTTGCGGTAGGCGACCGCGAGGTGGGTTTCGACGGTCCGCTCGCCGATGCCGATCTCGCTTGCGATCGAACGGTTCGCGTAGCCCTGCGCCGCGAGGCGCGCGACTTCGCGTTCGCGGCGCGTCAGCCGAGCCGCCGCGGCGGCTGCGGCCGGCAGCACCGAGCCCGTCCTCAAGCGCCGCACCGCGCGCGCGGCGCCGATGCGTTCGAAGAGCGCGAGCGCGCGCTCGAGATCGCCGGCCGCCTCCGCCGCGAGCGCCGCCTCGATCGGAAAGCCGAGCGCTTCGAACGCCCGGCTCGCCGCGCGGGCCGCTTCCGGCGACCCGGCGCGGCGCGCGTCGAACAGCGTCAGGAACGCGCGCGCCGCCGGATTCCCGTCGTCGTCGCCCCAGCGCGCGAGCAGCGCGCGCGCGGCCCGCGCGAGCTCGTCGCCGGCGATTTCGCCGGCCGCATCGCAGAGCCAGTAGGCGTGGTCGGGCTCGGTGACGGCGGGTAACGCCGCCGCGAGCAGGGCACCCGCTCGTTCGCGTTCGCCGCATTCGAGGGCCGCTCGCGCGGCCGCGCCCGCTACCGCGGCGACGAGCTGCGACTCGCGAAACTCAAGCGATCGTCCGGCCAGCCCTTCGACGTCCAGCGCGTCGACGTCGTCCGCATCGACGAGCCCGCGCAGCCGCAGCCCGATCGCCCAGGCGAATCCGGCGGACATCGGTGCCGCGAAGCGGTTGGCTGGCGAGCGGCGAAACGCCGCGAGCGCCGCGGCGAGATTGCCCGCGTACAGGTCGGCCAGGCCCGCGTCGAATTCGAGCATCGACGCGTGGCGGTGCAAACCGTGCCGCCGCGCCAAGTCGAGCGCCGAGGCGTAGGTGTGCGCCGCCTCGCGCGGCGCGCCCGTCAGGAGCGCGGCGTTTGCGCTGTTGCCCAGCGCGTGGACGCGGAGCACGTTGCTGTCGATCTCATCGGCAATGGCGAGCGCCGACGCGTACTCCGCGCGCGCGGCGGCGCTCGAACCGAGCGCAAACAGCGCGTTGCCTCGCGCGTTGTGCGCGCGGAAACGATCGGAGCCGCCGCGCGCGCAGTCGATGCGCTCGGCTTCGTCGAGCACCGCGAGCGCATCGCCCGCGCGCCCGAGGGTGGCGAGGATGCCGGCGAGCGTCATCGCCGCCGTATAGTGAATCGGCGAGTCGGCCGTATCGGCGAGTTCGACGCGGACGAGTTCGATCGTTTCGAGCGCGCGCTCGACTTCGCCCGATTCGTACAGTTGGCGCGCCGCCCACAGCATCAAGCCGAGCGCCGCATGCTCTTGACCCGCGCGGCGCAATTCGCGCGCGCCGATCTGACACCACGAACGGGCACGCCCCATTTCGCCGATCGCGCAGAGCGCGAACGACACTTTGCGAACGAGGTTCTCGCGCGACTCGTCGTTCGCGAAATCGAGGGCGCGTTCGTACGCGCGCGCCGCGTCGGCGTAGGCGTACATGTCGACGAAGCGATCGCCGGCGGCTTCGTTGCTCGCTAGGGCGCGGGCCGCGTCGCCCGCGGCCCACCAGTGGTACGCGATTTCGTCGTGGCGTTCGCCGCCGGCGGCTTCGAGCAGTTGGGCGACGCCGCGATGCATGCGGCGCGCTTCGCCGAGCAGCAGTTCGCCGTACAGCGTTTCGCGCGTGATCGCGTGGCGGAAGCGAAACGATTCCGTCGCCGGCATCTCGACGACGAGTTGCAGGTTGCGCGCGCGCCGTAACGCGGCGAGGATCTCGCGTTCGGACGTGCCGGTCAGCCCGGCGACGAGCGCGGCGTCGAAGTCCCGTCCGATGACGGCGCCCGCGAGCAGCACGTCTTGCTCCGCGGGAGCCAGACCGCGCAGCCGCTCCACGATGCTCGCCTTCACGGAACCCGGAATGGCGGGGAGCCCGGTCGGGCTGCGCGCGCCGTCGAGCAGGCTGCGCAGCAGTTCCTCGGCGATGAGCGGCCGGCCCTCGGCGAGTTCGACGATTGCGGCGGATTCCGCCGGTTCCAGGGGACGCTCGCCCGTTGCCACGGACGCGAGCAGCAGCCGCATGTCGTCGCTCCCGATGGGGCCGAGCGTCACGTCGAGCGCGCCCTCGCGCCGCGCGCGTGCGAGCTGCGTGACGCGCATGGCATCGCTTGCAATCTCGTCGTCGCGGTAGGTGGCGATCATCACCACGGGCGCGTCGGCAAGCCGCTGCGCCAGGTAACGCCACAGCTCGAGCGTCGCCGCGTCGCTCCACTGCACGTCCTCGAGTTCGATGACGACGGCGCCGGCGGAACTCGCGCGGCGCCGCAGGTGATCCTCGACGAGCCGGAAACGGCGCGTCCGCTCGACTTCCGGCGCCGCGGAACGTTCGGCGGCCAAGCCGCGCAACTCGCGCTCGAGCGAAGAGGTGCGATCTCCGCCCAGCAGCGCTTCGACGAACGGTTCGTACGGCGTCGCCAGATATTCCACGCATTGCCCGCGCAGCAGCGCGCAGCGTTCGCGGCGTGCGTGCCGCTCGAACTCGCCGAGCAGCCGCGACTTGCCGACGCCGGATTCGCCGCCGACGAGGATTGCGGCGCCGGTGCCCTCCGCCTTAGCGCGCCGGAACGCTTCCTGCAGCAGCGCGAGCTCGCGTTCGCGCCCGACGAACCGTTCGAAGCGGACCAGCGTGGCCGCGGTTCGCTACCCCGGTGAGTCGGGAACGAACGTCGGTTCGCAGGGCGACGTCTTGCCGTCGGATTCGGCGCCCGGCAGCACGATCGCGAAATCGAGCGACGTCACGTACTTGGGCGGCGGCGGCAACTTCGGAATCTTCGCCTTGACGGCAAAGTTCTGCGAACCGCCCTTGCCGAGCGCGCTCGTGATCGTAAACGACGCGATCGGCGCGTTGTCGAACGAGAAGACGAACGTCGAGTTCGTGGGCAACGGCTTCATGCACAGGTTCGTGATCTGGCCGGAAAGCGAAATGACGTTCCCGCTGCCGTAAGCCTCGCTCAGCGGCGCGATCACCATCCAACCGGCCGAAGCGTCGGAAACGGGTCGCACCGTGCGGGTTTGGGCGCTCGCGGCGAGCGTCGAGCAACCGAAGCCGAGCGCTGCGGCAACGACAAAAACCTTGCTAACGCGCACGTTCATGGCGATCGCCTCCGCGCACGCCCTTCCCCGTGGCCGGAAGGCCGACCTGGCGCGACGAGACGTTCCGCGCCGCCGCCGGCGCACGCCTGGGCCGAACGGACTAGCCGAGGCGCTTGGCTGCGGCGCGCAAGCGGAACGCGAGCACGATCAGCGCGATTCCTGCGACGACCGCATACGCCGCCACGACGTACACGAACGCCAGCGTCGCGCCGAGCGGATAGTAAAAGAGCACCGCGCCCACGACGACCGAGAGCGCCCCGGCGACGATCAGAAAGATCTCGCCCGCGACGTCGCGGCGCAGCCGCAGGCCCGCGCCGATTTCCAGCACGCCCGTGAAGATCGCCCACAGCGCGATGAGCACGCCGAACGTCGCCGCCGCGAGCCCCGGATAGAAGAAGACGACCGCGGCGATGGCGATGCCGGCGAGTCCCTGGAGGATCACGTACCACCAGCTCCAGCGCTCCGGATGCGCGAAGCGGAACGCCTGAAAGATCGTCAGGACTCCGTCGGCGAAGGCGAAGGCGCCGAAGACGATGATGAACGCGCCGACCGCCGAAAACGGATAGGCAAACGCGACGATGCCGAAGGCGAGCGCGACCAAGCCTCGCAGCAGCAAAACCCACCAGTTCGCGGTGATGGCCCGTGCCACGGGCCCGGGGACCATGCTCTCCACCATAATGCCCGCAGTATACACGAATCGCCGCCGGAAAATGTGAAGAAATCCGCCGGGCGTCGGTGCGGGTGCCCCGGGCGTCGAAGGGTGGCGGCAATGAAAATCGCAGAGCTGCTGGCCGGCCCCCAACCCTCGATTTCGTTCGAGTTCTTCCCCCCGAAAACCGAAGCCGGCGTCGAGAATCTGATGGCGACGATCGAAGGGCTGCGGGCGCTCGCCCCCGCCTTCGTGTCGGTGACCTACGGCGCCGGCGGCTCGAGCCGCCAGCGCACGATCGAGGTGGTCACGCGCATCAAGGCGGAACTCGGCATCGAGCCGATGGCGCACGTGACGTGCGTGGGGCACTCGCGCGATGAGTTGCGCGCGCTCTTCGGCGAATTCGAGCGGGCCGGCATCGAGAACGTGATGGCGCTGCGCGGCGATCCGCCCAAAGGTGCGGCGGCGTTCGAACCGGCGCCCGGCGGCTTTCGCTTCGCGAGCGAACTGATCGATCAGCTCGCGCGCGAGTACGCGTTTTGCATCGGTGCGGCCGCGTATCCCGAGAAACACCAGGAAGCCCAGAGTTTCGAAGCCGACGTCGCGAACGCGGCGCGCAAGGTCCGCGCGGGCGCGAGTTTTCTGGTCACGCAGTTCTTTTTCGACAACGACGCGTACTTCGCGTACGTCGCGCGCTTGCGGCGCGAAGGCATCGGCGTGCCGGTCGTGCCCGGCATCATGCCGATCACGAACTACGAATCGATCGCTCGCATGACGCAGATGAGCGGCGCCGCCCTCCCCGCGCGCTTGCGCGCCGAACTCGACGCGCGCAAGGACGAACCCGAAGCGGTCGCCGAACTCGGCGTCGCCTTCGCGGCGCTGCAATGTCAGGATTTGCTCGCGCGCGGCGCGCCCGGGCTGCACTTTTACACGCTCAACAAATCGCCGGCCGCCCGCGCGGTCGTCTCGGCGCTTCTCGCTTCGCGGAACCTCGCGCAACCGGCGCGTCACGAAAGCGTCGCCGTGCGGTAACCTGCACGGGCGACGATGCCGGCGTGGACGCTCTCGCCGGAATCGTGCGCGAAACGCTCATCGTGGTCGCGCTGCTCTGCTTCCCCGTCCTCGCGGTCGCAACGGTCGTCGGCACGTGCGTGGCCGTGCTGCAGGCGGCGACGCAAGTGCAGGAACAGACGCTGACGCTGCTGCCGAAGATGCTGGCGGTCGGCGCGATGGCGCTGCTCTTCGGTCACGCCGCGCTCGAACGCTGCGGCGATCTCTTCGCCGAAGCGGTGCGGGCCGTTCCGGCGATCGTGCGCGGCTCTTGAGCGACGGCGGCGCGCTCGTGTTCGCGCGCTGCGCGGGTTTCGCGTTTCGCGCGCCGGGATTCTCGCATCCCGACGTTCCGCCGCCGGTGCGCGCGGGCTTCGCCTTCGCGCTCGCGCTCGCGCTGTCGCCGGCGTTTGCGGCCGGTGCGGTCGTGCCGCCCGGCGGGCTCGTCTTCGCGCTGGCGAGCGAAGCGCTGCTCGGCGCGGCGATCGGCACCGCGGCTTCGCTCTTGTATGACGGCGCGTTCGCGGGCGGCCGGATGCTCGACGACTACGTCGGCATCCGGGCCAGCGTGCCGAGCGCGAACGTGCAGGCCGGCGCGGGTTTCGGGCGGCTTTGGTCGCTCGCGTTCGCGACGGCGTTCTTCACGCTCGGCGGCGATCGCGTCGCGCTCGGCGCGTTCGCCGACGCGTTCCGGACGCTGCCGCCCGGCGTGCTCGTAAGTTCGGCGCGCTTGACGGACTTCGGCGTGGCGCTGCCGCGCACGCTCGTGCACGCGGCGCTGTTCGTCGCCGGGCCGGCGATGACGCTCGCGCTCGCCGCGCAGATCGCGCTCGCGACGGTCGCGCGGCTCGTGCCGCGCCTGTCGACCTTCGCGCTGGCGTTTCCGCTCGTCTTCGCGTGCGTGCTGCTGGCGACGATCGGTTCGCTCGCAGTCGTGCTGCCGGCGGCGGCGCGGCCGTGGCTCGACCTGACGCCGCTTGCGGGCGCGCGCTGAGGCGTGCCCGACGATAAGCCGTTCGAAGCGACGGCGGCGCGGCTGGCGCGCGCGAAGCGCGAAGGCGACGTGCCGCGCTCGCACGACCTCGGCGCCGCCGCATCGCTCTTCTGCGCGTTCGCCGCGGCGTGCGCCTGCGCGGGGCCGCTCGCCGCGGCGGCGGAGCGCGCGCTGCGCGATGCGGCGCGCGGACGCGGCGGGTCGTGGCTGCCGTACGCGCTCGTGGCGGCCTGCGCGCTCGCGCCGATGCTCGCGGCCCTCGCGGCCGCGCCCGTCGCGACCTACCTGCAGACGCGCGCCTGGACGTTCAAGATGCCGGCGCCGCAGTTTGCGAAACTCGATCCGGTTCGCGGGCTCAAGCGCATGTTCTCGCGCGAGAGCGCGCTCGCGGGAGCGAAGGCCGTCGCGGTATCGTGCGCCGTCGCGGCGGCGGTCGCGCCCGCGCTGCGCGGCGCGCTCGCTTTCGGCGGCGCGGCGACGCCCGCCGAACTCGCGGCCGGCGTCCGCCGCTCGACCGTCGCGACGCTGGCGGGCGCGCTCGCGGTCGCCGCGCTCTTCGCCTGCGCCGACTTCGCGATCGAACGCGCCAAGTGGCTGCGGCGCTTGCGGATGAGCCTCGACGAACTCAAGCGCGACCACAAGGCGAGCGAAGGCGATCCGCAGCTCAAAGGCCGCCGCCGGCAAGCGCACCGCGCGCTCGTGCGCGGTTCGTTCGCGCGCCTCGCCGAGGCGGCGTTCGTCGTCGCCAACCCGACGCACGTCGCGATCGCGCTCGAGTACCGGCCGCCCGCGGTCCCGGTGCCGCGGGTGTTGGTGCGCGCGATCGACGAGGGCGCGCTGCGCGTCAAGCGGCGCGCGCGCGAGTTGCGCATCCCGATCGTCGAGAACGCCCCGCTCGCGCGCGCTCTCTTGGCGGCTACGCACGCGGGCGAATTCATCGCGCCGGAATCGTATGCGGCGGTGGCGGCGGTCGTGGCCGCGCTGCTGCGTGAGGGCGCGCTCGCGTGAACGGCAAGGCGGTCACCTACGGCTTCGCGGCCGTCGTCCTCTCGATCGTCGGCATTCTCGTCGTTCCGCTGCCGCCCGTCGTGCTCGACGCGCTGCTCGCGTGCAACGTGATGGGTTCGGGAGTCGTGCTGCTCTTGGCGATCGCCGTCGGCGAACCGCTGGAGTTCGCGGCGTTCGCGCCCGCGCTGCTGATCGCGACGCTGTTCCGCCTAGCGCTGGACGTTTCGGCGACGCGGCTCATCCTCACGCAAGGGCACGTCGAGGGCGGCGTGGGCGCGATCATCCCCGCGTTCGGCAAGCTCGTCGTGCACGGCAACCTCGTCGTGGGGCTGATCGTGTTCGCGATCCTCATCACGATTCAATTCGTCGTGATCGCGACGGGCTCGCAGCGCGTCGCCGAAGTCGCCGCGCGCTTCACGCTCGACGCGATGCCGGGAAAGCAGATGGCGATCGACGCGGAAGTGCACGCGGGCGTGCTCGACGCCGAGGGCGCGCGCCGCAAGCGCGCGGGCGTGCAGCGCGAAGCGGATTTCTACGGCGCGATGGACGGCGCGGGAAAGTTCGTGAAGGGCGACGCGATCGCGGCGCTCGTGATCGTGGTGCTCAACCTGATCGGCGGCGTGGTGGTCGGCGTGGCTTACGACGGCCTGGGGCCGCTCGAAGCGCTCGATACCTTCGCGATCCTCTCGATCGGCAACGCGCTCGTCACGACGTTACCCGCGTTTCTGCTCTCCACCGCCATGGGACTCATGGTCACGCGCGTGGCGGGCGACGGTTCGCTCGGCATGGATCTCGCCACGCAGGTGCTCGAACGCCCCGACGTGTTGCGCGCCGCGGCCGTCTTCGCGGGGGCGCTAGCGTGCGTGCCCGCGTTGCCGCACGTGCCGTTCGCCGGACTCGCGGTCGCGCTCGCCGTCGCCGCCCAGTTCGGGCGCGCGCGTCAGCGGGGTCGCGAGAGCGCGCGCGCGGAGGCGCACGAGGCGGCGCGCCGCGCGGCGATCCGCCGTCCGGAAATGGCGCTGGGCTTGGTCGGCGTCGACGCGCTTTCCATCGACATCGGCCTCGACCTCGGCGCGCTGCTCGCCGAACCGGCGGCGGAACGGCTGCTGGACCGCATCGGCGAAGTGCGCCGCGCGGTGGCGGGCGACATCGGCATCGTCTTGCCCGGCGTGCGCTTGCGCGACGATTTGGCGCGCGATCCGGCGACCTACGCGATCCGCGTCCGTGACGCCGTCGTCGGCGAAGGCCGGCTGCGGCTCGACGCGCTGCTCGCCGTCGCCGACGAAGGCGCGCTCGCGCGGCTGCGCGGCGAACGCGTGCGCGAGCCGGTGTACGGCATGGCCGCGTGCTGGATCGCGCCGTCCGACCGCGACGCCGCGACGGCGCTCGGCGCGCTCGTCTTCGATCCGATCTCGATCGTGGGCTCGCACCTCGCCGAAGCGGCGCGAACCTGCGCGGCCGACCTGCTCGGCCGTCAGGAACTGCACACCTTGCTCGAACACTTACGCGCCTCGGTGCCGTCGCTCGTCAAAGAGATCGGGACCGACGCCTTGCCCTTCGCCGTCGTCCACCGCGTGTTCGAAGCGTTGCTGCGCGAACGGGTGTGGCCGCGCGATACGGTCGCGACGCTCGAAGCGCTGGTCAACGCCGCGGGCGCGGCGCGCGACGCGCGCGACATTGCCGAAGGCGTGCGGCGGGTGCTCGTGCCGCAGCAACTGCGCCGTCGCGGGCTCGCCGCGCTCGAACCGCTGGTCGTCGAACCGGGATTCGAAGGCGAACTGCGCGAGCGCCTCGTCGACGGCGCGCTCGCGGCGCGGCCGGAGACGGCGTTTCACATCCGTGCGGTCGTGACCGAGTACGTCACGCGCGTGCCGCGCGAACGAGCCGCGCTGCTCTGCACCGCCGCGCTGCGGCCGGCGCTGGCGGAGTTTCTGCGTCGCTTCGGTCTGCGGGTCGACGTCTTCGCCTACGCGGAGCTTCCGCCCGAACTCGACGTGAAGCCTGCGATGCTGCTCGAGGACGCGCGCGCCGCCGCTTAAGTCAGCGCTTCGGCAAACTCGCGCGGCTTCGCACGCTTCGAGCAGTCCGGACATCGCCCGACGATCGTCAGCGAGTAGTCGACGTCGGTGTAGCCGGAGTCGTCGGCGATGGCGCGTGCGATGTCGGCCACGCCGTCGGCGTGGACGTTGATCAGTTCGCGGCAGTCGCTGCACATGACGTGATGGTGCTTTTCGAGGGCCGCCTCGTAGCGCGCGGCGATGCCGCCGAACGAGAAGACCTGGACCAAGCCTATTTCGCGCAGGATGTCGAGCGTGCGGTAGATCGTCCCCAGGCTCACCCCGGGAAGATCGTTGCGCACGCGTTCGAGCAGGGTCTCCGCCGAGAGGTGAGTCCCGTCGCCCAGCGCGCGCAAAACGGCGGCACGCTGCTTCGTTAAACGATAGCGCGATTGCAGGAGCCCGGCGTCAACGGTCTTCACGTCCATGGAGGGTGGCCTCCCAGCGACGCCCCGCCGCACTCGGTCGAATCCGTTTGACGGGGTTCGACGACCCTGCTACAATACGCGGGTTCTCCCCTTCCATGGCCGCGCGAAGCCCGACCCGGGCGGTGTGGCGCACGCTGCACCCTGCGGCTCGGGGTTTTTTTCTATCTATGTGGCGACGAATCAAACCCTGGGCGACGGGAGCCTTTTTGGCCGCGATCGTGGCGTTCTGCCTCGTTCTGGTCCTCCCGATCCAGCAAAAAATCAAGCTCGGCCTCGACCTTCAAGGCGGGGTCAGCGTGCTGTTGCAGCTCGAGCCGAGTCCCGAAGTCCCGCAGATCACGCGCCAGATCCAGGCGCAGGTGCAGCAGGTCATCGACGCCCGCATCAACGGCCTCGGCGTCGCGGAGCCGCAGATCAGTGCGGTGGGCGCGGACCGGCTGCTGGTCGAGCTGCCCAACGTCAAGAATCCCGACGAAGCGGTGCGGGCGCTCAAGGACGTCGCCAAGCTCGATTTCAAGATCATCCCGCCGGCCGTCAACCAGCGCATGCTCAGCGACAAGAAGTACGCCGACGACCCGAACGGCGGCTACAAGGATAGCGGCCCGATCGTCTACTCCGGCGCCGACCTCAAGCGCGCCCAGTCGAGCCCCGACAACGGCGGCGGCTGGAAGATCGACTTCGAGACGAAGGACCCCGGCAAGTTCGGCCGCCTGACGCAGGCCAACATCGGCAAGCTGCTGGGCTTCTTCCTCGACAAGAAGTACGTCTCGGCGGCGACGATTCAGGGCGTCATCACGGACCAAGGTCAGATCACGGGCCAGTTCACCGAAGACGAAACGATCCGCATCGCCAACGACCTCAACGCGGGCGCGCTGCCCGTGCCGGTGGTGGTCATCGAGAACGATACCGTCGGCCCCGTGCTCGGCAAGATCGACCTCGAGAAATCGCTCTACGCGGCGATGGTGGGCCTCGGCCTCGTGCTCGTGTTCATGCTCGTCGTCTACCGCCTGCCCGGATTTCTCGCCGACGTGGCGCTCGTCGTCTACGTGTTGATGCTGCTCGGCCTGCTCGCGGGCGTGCACGCGGTGCTGACGCTGCCCGGCATCGCCGGCTTCGTGCTCTCGGTCGGCATGGCGGTCGACGCGAACGTGCTGATCTTCGAGCGCCTCAAAGAAGAAATTTGGGCGGGCAAGAGCCTGCGCGCCGCCGTGCAGATCGGCTTCAAGCGCGCCTTCACCGCCGTCTTCGACAGCCACTTCACGACGATCGTCGGCGCCGGCGTGCTGTTCATGCTCGGCACGGGAACCGTGAAAGGCTTCGCCTACACGTTGTTCTGGGGAACGGCGTTCTCGCTCTTCACGGCCGTGTTCGTGACGCGCTACTTCATGGATCTCGTCGTCGACAGCAACCGCATCGAGAATCCCAAGGTGTACGGGGCCTAAGCGATGTTTTTCCGCCGTCTCAACTGGAACGTCGTCGGGTGGTTCCGCACCGTCTCGCTCATCTCGTACTTCGTTATCGGATGCGGCGCCGTGGCGCTCGTCTGGCACGCGACGCACGCGCCCGGCGGCGGTTTCCAGCCCTCGCACGCGCTGCGCCTCGGCCTCTCGTTCACGGGCGGCACCGACATCACGGTCAAGTACTCGCAGCCCGCCACGATTCCCGACATTCAGAAGGCGCTCGCGACGGTCGGCGTATCCGACGGCCGCGTCAACACGCTCGCGAAAGCGAGCGACGCGCAGCCGAACGAACGCTACACCATTTCGACGCAGACCGACTTCGGTAACGACGCGCCGCGCTTGTGGGCCGCGCTCGGCACGGTGGCTCCCGTCGATCGAGCGCAGTCGCAGATCGAAGCGGTCGGCCCGTCGCTCGGAAAAGAATATCTGCTGAAGGCCTTCGAGGCGCTGGTCATCGCGATCGCGATCCAGTTCCTCTACATCGCCTTCCGCTTCGGCTGGAATTACATCTTCGGCCTGGTCGTGGTGATCGCGCTCGTGCGCGACGCCGCGATGATGATCGGCATCTACGCGATCGCCGACAAGCGCGCCGACGACGCGTTCCTCGCCGCCGTGCTGACCGTCATCGGCTACTCGGTCATGGACACGATCGTCATTCTCGATCGGATTCGAGAGAACGTGAAGGTCATGGCGGGCCAGCCGTACGCGCAGATCGTCAATACCTCGATCCTGCAGACGATGACGCGCTCGGTCAACACGCTCGCGACGGTCGTGGTCACGCTCGTCGCGCTGCTGCTCTTCGGCGGCGCGAGCCTGCAGAACTTCGCCTTCGCGCTGCTCGTCGGCATCTGCTCGGGCGGCTACCACTCGATCTTCTACTCGGCGCCGCTGGTCAACGTGCTGCGCGAGCGGCAAATGCAGTCGGCGGCGGGGCGGCGCGCGGCGCAGCGTGCGGCCGCGCTCGAGCGGCCCCGCACGGTCGCCGAAGCGCGCGCGCAGCAGGCCGCGAACCTGTCGCGCGAAGAGGTGCTGGCCGCGCGCAAGGAGCGCCGCAAGAAGTCCGCGCGCCCGGTCGGAGCGGCGCCGGCGCGATACAAGAAGAAGCGTTCGTCGCCGTCGGTCGCGGCCGGCACGCAGACGCTCGCCGACGCGCACGGCGTCGATACCGTCGAAGACGACGAGATGTACGACGTCGACGAGCGCTACGAGGCGGATTACGCGGTCGACCCGCTCGACGCGCAGAACGCCGGATTGCACGAGCAAGAATTGGCGCTCGGTCACGAAGAAATTCATTTGAACCTCGACGAGCACCCGTTCCCGGAACGGGAGGGCGAGGGTGCCGCCCCGGAAGGCTCGGCCGCCGTCAAGCACGAGTAAGCCTCCGCAGCGGCTTCCGCCGCCGACGCCGTCGGAGGCGCGGTTCGCGCGCCTGGTCGAGAGTTTCGGCGAGGCGGATCGCGTGCCGCTGCAGGAAATCGCGCCCGCGCCCGAAGCGGCAGGGGGAGGCGACGATGCCGCGTTCGTCCGCGACCTCTTCGTGCGGAAGGACGCGTTCCTCGAGCGCGACCGCTTCGCGTCGATCGGCGAAGCGAACGACTTCTACACGAAGATCGTCGGGGTCAGTTTCGAAGGGCGTCAGCACGTCGTCGCCGGACTGACCGTAGGCGCTTCGCTCGATCTCGTTCGCGAGCCCGACAACCCGCACGATCCGAACGCGATCGCGGTGCGCTTCGGAACCTTGCAACTGGGCTTCCTCCGGCGCGAGATCGCGCGCCGGCTCGCGCCCAACATCGATGCGGGCGATCGCTACTCGGCGACGGTCGGCAGCATCACGGGCGGCGGCGAGCGGCACACGGGCGTCAACATCCGCGTGCGCCGCCATACGGCGCCCGCGGCGGCACCGCGCGCGGCCGCCGCGCCCGGCGGAGCGTCGACCGACGCGTTGCGCGTCGCGCTCATCGGCGAGCGGCCTTTGCGCGAGGCGCAGCACTCCGTGCTCGCGCGCGTCGCCTCCGGCCGCAACACGCTCGCGATCCTCGGGACCGGGCGCGGCAAATCCCTTTGCTTTCAGTTGCCGGCCGCGGAACGCGCGCTTGCGACGCGCGCGAAGACGCTCGTCTTCTATCCGCTGCGGGCGCTCGCCAACGACCAGTTCGACGCGCTCGGCCGGCGCCTCGGCGCTTTCGGTCTGCGCGTGCTGCGAGCGAACGGCTCGATCGACGGGGGCGAGCGGGACGACCTCGAAAACGCGCTCGCCGCGGGCGAATGGGACGTGATCCTCTCGACGCCGGAGTTTGCGACCTACCATCGCGAGGCGTTCCTGCGCTCCTGTAACCGGCCCGAGCTCGTGGTCGTCGACGAGGCGCATCACCTCTTCGAGTCGCGCCACCGCCCCGCGTACGGCTCGCTCGGCGACCTCGTGCGCGATCTCGGCTCGCCGCAAGTGCTGGCGCTGACCGCGACGGCCAACGACGACGCCTTCGACGCGATCGTTCGCACCCTGGCGATCGACGCGTGGGTGATCGACCCGACGGTTCGCGAGAACCTCCGCATCGTCGACGCGCGCGACACGAGCGACAAACTCGGCTACTTGGCGCGCGAATTGGCCGGCGACGGGAAGGCCATCGTCTATTGCAATTCGCGCGTCGAGGTCACGAAGCTCGCGGATCGCCTGCGCGGGCGTTTCGGCGACGCCGTCGCCTTCTACCACGCGGGCGTTCCGGCGCCCGAGCGAGGCCGCGTCGAGGATCTCTTCCGGCGCGGCGCGCTCCGGGCGATCGTCGCGACGTCCGCTTTCGGCGAGGGCATCGACCTGCCCGACGTTCGCGACGTGGTGCTGTATCACTTAAACTTTGATTTTACCGAGTTCAACCAAATGGCCGGCCGCGCCGGCCGCGACGGCGCGCCGGCGCGAATCCATCTGCTCTACGGCGAAGGCGACCGGCGCATCAACGATTACATCATCGGGCGATCCGCGCCGTCCGTCGAAGTGCTCCGCGAACTCTATCGGGGGATGCGCGGACTGGCGCGCGACGGCGTGCTGCGCATGAGCTACGAGGATATCGCGCGGACGCTCGCCGTCGACCGGACCGACGGCTCGACGGTGAGCAGCGCCGTGCGCACGTTCGTGGAGGGCGGGCTGGCCGAAAGCGGCACCGACGACGACGGGCGGTTCGTACGCTTTTCGAGCGTGGCCGGCAAGGTGGACCTTACCAAGACCACCCGTTACGCCGAGGGGCTGGCGGAGCGCGACGCGTTCGAGCGGTTCTGCGGCCTCGCCCTAACGGCCGACGCGGCAACGCTGGAGCAGATCGTCAATCGCCCCATCTACCCCGATCGCGTCGCGCTGGTCCGGTAATAGCAATCGTTCGCTATTACTTAACAAAAATTTTTATCCGATTGCAACACAAAAGCGAGATTTTGTGGGAATATATCTTTCAACCAGGCTCGGACGCCTTAACGTTTGATCGCGCCACCGACGGCGCCGGAGACAAACGCATGAACTTAACGACGACCCCGCTCGTGGCGGGCATGAAGTTGGTCGAGAAGATCGTCGACCTCTTCGCCGTCCCGCCCGATGTGGACGGATGCATCTATCTCGATTACGATCCGCGCACGCTGCGCTTACGCTACCTCGAAGCCCCGCGCGGCTTACCGGAGCGCGCGACCGCCTAGGACCGGGGGCGAACGCTTAGAACGCACGTTCGCAACCGCGGCCGGAAAATCTGACAAGAACGAGCCATCTCAAGTAACCGGCCCGAGGGCGTCGAGGAGGCGCGCGAGGTCGGCCGGCATTTCGACGGGGATGTTGTGCCCGACGTCCTTGAACGTGACGAGCACCGCGCCCGTAATCGCTCCCGAGACGTTCCGCCGCACGCGAGCCGGCGGAGCGAGCGGATCGCGCTCGCCCGCGACGACGATCGTCGGCAGCCCAATCGCACCGACGCGATCGGAGAAATCCTCGCTGCGGCCGCGGTCGTACCAGCCGAACCAAGCCTCGCGCTGCGCGACGAGCGCGTCCTCGACCAGCCGCTCCATCGTTTCGGAAGGCGGCCGCCGCGTCATCGCGGCGCGCTGGAAGGCCGCGATGCGCCGGCGCGATCCGAACGCGCGCTCGGCGAGCGCGCGATGCTTGGGGTCGACGGCCGCGGCACGCGCCGCGGCGGGCGCGACCAGCACGAGCCGGCGCAGGTTCGGCGGCGGCTCGAGCGCGACGAACTGCGCGACCTTCGCCCCGCCCGAATGTGCGACGACCTCGACGGATTCGCCGAGCGCCCCGAGCGCCGCGCGCAGATCGCTCGCGTAGCCGGCGACGTCGTGCCCGTCGGGCGGGCGATCGGAGAGCCCGGCGCCGCGAAAGTCGAGCAAGTGCGACGTGAAACGCGCGGGGTCGAGCTGCGCGACGACGTCGTAGAACATCCGCCGCGAACTGATCCAGCCGTGGACGAAGAGCAGGTGCCGCGCTCCGCCGCCGCGCGATTCCAGCGCGAGGGTCACGTGACCGTTGTGGAGATACCTCACGAGCCGGGCTCCGCGGGCGGTGCATGGAAGAGGGGCGGCATGATCGAGCGCTCCATTCACGTTCGCCGCGAGCAGTACCACCTCGCCTGGGACAACGCGATTCCGCCCGTCGCCGCGGTCGCGTCGGGCGACACGGTCGAATTCGACCTGCTCGACGCGTCGTGCGGCCAGATCGGTCCCGACAGCACGGCCGCCGCCATCGCCGCGCTCGACTTCTCGCGCGTCGATCAGGTCAACGGACCGATCTTCGTCGAGGGCGCCGAGCCCGGCGACACGCTCGAAGTGGAGTTTCTTACGATCGAGCCGGCCGGCTGGGGCTGGACGGCGCTCATTCCCGGCTTCGGTTTGCTCGCCGACGAATTTCCCGAACCCGCGCTGCGCATTTGGCGGCTGGAAGGCGGCAGCGACGGCTGGACCGAGTTCGCTCCGGGAATCCGGTTACCGCTCGCCCCGTTCTGCGGCGAGATCGGCCTCGCGCCGGGCGCGCCGGGCGCGCTCTCGACGATCCCGCCGTATCGCCACGGCGGCAACATGGACACCAAGCACCTCACGGCGGGCGCGCGGCTCTTTCTTCCCGTCGAAGCGCGCGGCGCGCTCTTCTCGCTTGGCGACGGTCATGCCGCGCAAGGCGACGGCGAAGTGTGCGGCACCGCGATCGAGACGCCCGTACGCGCGACGGTGCGGCTCACCGTGCGTAAGGACATGCCCGTCGCCGAGCCGCAATTCGTCACGCGCGGTCCGCTCGCCGCGCGCACCAACACCGCGCCGTACTATGCGACCGACGGCATCGGTCCCGATTTGATGGAGGCCGCGCGCAACGCGGTACGCCACATGATCGCCCACCTGCAGCGCGAGTACGGGCTCTCGCGCGTCGACGCGTACATGTTGTGCAGCGTCGCCGTCGATCTGAAGATCTGCGAGATCGTCGACGCGCCCAACTGGGTCGTCTCGGCGTTTCTGCCGCTGAGTCTCTTTACGGCGGGCGATCCGCGCGGCGCCGGCTTCCCGGGAGAGCGAAGCCGGCGCGCACTCTCCTAGGCAACCACGCGCGCGAGATCCGCGGCGCCGACAGCTTTGTAGAAGGCGTTGTCGGTCTCGGAAATATCGGGCGCCCACGCGTCGATTTGCTTGGGGGCGACCGGGAAGTGGACGGTCGGCCCGAACGCGTCGGAGTAGTCCGCGTCGTCGAACGGTTCGAAGTCGGCGGATTCGCGATGCGCCAGGACGGTGTCGGCGACGGCGTTGCGCGCTTCGAGTGCGGCGGCGCGCACGTCCGGGCTCAGGCGGCCGTCTTCGCTCAGCGTTTGGTACAGCGCGATGGCCGGGCGATCCGCGCGCCACGGCATGCCCTTGCCGCCGGGAAAGCGCACCATGCCGTCGATCGCCTTGGCGTCTTCGCGAACGGCGGCGCGCGTGGTGCGGTTCGCCGCGGCGCCGACGAGCGTGCCGTTGAGATTCTTGACGGCGCTTTCCACGCGATCGATCTTTGCGGCGTCGAGGTCGATGACGTCGAACGCCGCCGCGGGCTTGAAGCCGTCGAGACCCGACCCGTACGTCGTCTTCATCGTCGTGTTCACGACGGCGCGCGCCATCGCGAGCGGATCGTCGCCGTGACGCGCGATGTCGTGCGCGACGTCGGTCGGTACGCCCGGCGCGAGCATCGTTTCGGGCGAGGCGGCGAGATACTTGACCCCCGCGTGCGAGAGGGCCGACGAAAAGGCGACCGTCGCCATCAAGCATTGATTGGCGACGACGCCGTCGACGGTCCGTCCGGCGTCTTCGGGATGTTCCTTGGCGTGCAGCGCGACGCCGTCGGCGATCGCGCCCGCGATGTCGTCCTCGCGCATGATGGCCGTGCGGCTGTGCGTCGACTGGAGGCCGCCGCCGTCGCCGCCGCCGTGGTCGATGAGATCGATCCACGTCGCCGCGGCGCCGGATTTTTCGGCGTTGTCGAGCACGTGCGCGACGAAACGGCCCAGATCCGCGCGGGCCGACATATCGTGCGGCGGCGAGATCTCGATCTCGCGCGAGAGCTTGCCGTCGGCGATGCCGTAGGATTCCGTCCGCAGCACGTGCGACGGTTCGAGCCCGCGCCGCGCGGTCGTGTCCTCGACCGTGAATTCGATCGAGTGGTCTTTCTTACTGGTTTCGATTGCCTGCGCGATCGTCGCGGACTGGACGTCGTCGAGGTTGTTGTCGCCGTCGCGGTACATGCCGAATTCGAGGGCGCGCGCCGCGCGCTCCACCGTAACCGTTTCCATGTCGGAGCCTCCTGGAACGAAGTGCTCCGGCCGTATCGCGACGAGCGGCGGGCGCCGCTAGGCGTCGGCCTCGGCCGCCCCTGCGACGGCGAAGGGCCACTCCCGCGCGCGCGAAGCGCGCACGAGAAAGACCGCAGCACCCGCGAGTAGGCTCAAGCCGCCGAACGCGATCGCTCCGGCTCCCGCCTGCTCGAAGATGTATGCCCAGCCCACGAGCGCGACGAGCGCCGGCAGCGGATACAGCCACATCCGGTACGGCGCGCGAATCCCGCGCCGCCGCAGCACCGCGAGCGCGGCGATCTGCGCGATCGATTGAATGAGGACGATCCCCGTCGTCAGCGCGGCGATCACCTGATCGAGCGGAAAGAGACACGCCGGGAGCGCGAGCAGCCCCATCGCGACGAGCGCGACGTCGGGGAAACGCTGCGTGCCGTGGACGTGAGCGAACGGCCGCAGGAAGACGCCGTCGAGCGCGGCGGCGTACGGCACGCGCGAGTAGCCGAGCAGGTTGCCGTACACCGAGGCGAACGCCGTGACCAGCACGAGCACGGTGACGGCGACGGCGGCCGGCGCGCCGAACGCGCGCTCGACGACCGCCGAGGCCACGTGCTGGCCGAGCGGCGGCAGCGAGCCGTCGGCGAGCGGCACGACCGACTGCCACGGGATCGCGCCGAGGATGCCCAGCTGCATCGCGACGTAGAGGATCGCGACGAGCGCGATCGCGATGACGATCGAACGCGGAATCGTCTTGGCGGGTTCGCGCACTTCGCCGCCGATGCAGCTCGACTGGTTGTAGCCGAGGTAATCGTACATCGCGATCAGCAACGCTTGTCCGAGGCCCGCGCCGAGGCCGCTCCACAGCGAATCGCGTGCGGGCAACGCGAACGCTTGCGCGGGCGTGAAGTGCGCGTACGCTCCCGCGATCACGCACAGCAGCGTCAGCGTCGCGGCGCAAGCCATCGCGATGCCGATGCGCGAGACGGTCGCGATGCCGCGATAGAGCGCGACCAGCGTGACGATACCGACGCCGATCGCGAGCGCCTTGAGCGCCCAGGGCGACGTCTGCAGCGGCGGATACAGGTAGCCCGCGTAATTCGCGAAGCCGATGTATCCCGTGGCCTGGTTGAGCGGCGCGACGAACAGCGTCTGCCACACGAATAAGAACGCGAGCAGCCGCCCCAAGCGGCGCGGGCCGAACGCTTCGCGCAGGTAGCCGTACGTGCCGCCCGACCCGGGGTAGAGCGAGCCGAGTTCCGCCCACACCAGACCGTCGCAGAGCGCGAGCGCCGCGCCGAGCACCCAGCCGACGAGCGACAGCGGTCCGTGCAGCGCGCCGAGCACGAGCGGAATCGTGATGAGCGGGCCGATGCCGATCATCGAGATCACGTTGAGCGCGATCGCGCCGGGCAGGCGAACGCCGCGAACGAGCCGCGGGTCCGTCATCCGTTCTCGGCGATCAAAGCTTTCGTCAAACCGCGCGGCGCGTCGCTGTCGATGCCGCGCGCGCGGGCCGCGTAGAGCGCGAGCAGTTGCGCCGTCACGAGCCAGGCGAGCGTGTTGAACGGCACCTCGACGTCGGGACCGAGGCGAGGGACGCCCGCGAGCGTCGGCGCGCCGATCGTGTAGCGTAACGCGCCGGACGTCGCGACTTCGCGCATCGGCCGCGCCACGATGTCGTACGCATCGTCGTCGAGGATGCCGAGCGCGGCGCACGACGCATCGACCATCGCGACGCTGCCGTGGCGGAATTCGCCGGCAGCGAAACCCTCGGCGTGCAGGTAGCACGCTTCCTTAAACTTGAGGCCCGTTTCGAGCGCGATCGGCAGACCGTAATCGGAGCCCAGGACCACGACGCTCGCGCGCGTCGCGATTTGTCGCGCCGCTTCGGCGACGGTTTCGAGCGCCGCGCTCTCGAGCCACGCGGCGACCGCGTGCGCCGTGCGCGCCAGCACCCCCGCGTCGCGCCGCCCGTCGCGCGCCAGCAGCGATGCCGCCCACAGCAAAATTGCGGCCGTCAGCGAGACGCTCTTGCTCGCCGGCACGGCGCGTTCGGGACCGGCGCCGATATCGAGGACGTGCTTCGCGCGAGCGGCGAGCGGCGAGCGAAGCGTGTTGGTGAGCGCGACGAGCACGCGCGGTTCGAGCACGTCGACGGCTTGCAGCAAATCGGTCGACGCGCCGCTTTGCGAAATCGCGACGACGACGCGGTTGCGGTACGCGTTGCGGTCGAGCCGCGCTTCGGTCGCGGCGAGCGCCTGGGCGTTGCGGCCCCGCCGCCGCAGTGCGAGCGCGCCGAGTTGCGCGACGAAGAGTGAACTGCCGCTGCCGACGAGCACGACGTCGCCGTCGAGCAGCGCGGCCAGCCGGCTCGCGGTGCCCGTTGCGGCCAGGCGTTCCCACAGCGCCGGCTGCTCGCGAATCTCTCGTTCGAAGTGCCGGCCCGACTGCGACGCCATACGGCGCGTTAGCGGTACGCGGGCGCGCGGCTCCTGCGCGGACGCGTTACGTCGCGGCGGGCTGCGGCGAACACTCGGGTAAGTCGGTCGTCCCGGTGACGGGATCCGTGTGCTTAAGCACCACTTCGACCGGCGGCGGCAGCGACGAGAGATCCGTTCCGGCGGGCGGCATCTGCACGGCGATGCCGCCGTTCTTCGCGAGGCCCACGTCGTGGCGAAACGGGTTCTGCGCTTCGGCCGAATAGACGAACGGGTACGGGAATTTGCCGACTTCGACCGTGCCGTCGCGCAGGATCAGTTTGGCGAGCACGTCTTGCAAGACCGCGCCGTCGCGGCGATACGTGACGTTCCCCGGCAGCAAGAAGATGTCGCCGCACGGCGCGGCGTTCGCGTCGCCGCCGTTGCCGTTGCCTTGTGCGGCCGTGCCGCTGCCGTTGCCGCCGAGCCCGCCCGTGCCGGAGCCCGGTCCCGCGCCCGTGCCGGCCCCGCCGTTCGCTTGGCCCGACTGCGCGCCCGCGGCGATCGACTTCGGCGGCGCGGGACGGCGCGGCACCGGCGTGACGACGACGATGCGTTTGCGCGCCGCGGCGCCGCCGAGCGTGCGCGCGGGGGTTGCGGCCGCGAGCGCCGCCGGCGCGCGCACGACGATGCGCGGCGCGATCGAGTAGTGCGGCGCGGGCGTGATGCGCGGCGTCGGCCGGGGCGTGGGTTGCGGCGTCGGCGGCGCCGTGCGCCTGGCGATCGTGACGAGTTGCGCGACGACGCGTCCTTCCGGCGGCGCCTGCGCGTGGCGCGGCCACAGTCCGGCTGCGATCTCGTGCAGCGCGAGCGAGAGCGCGAACGCGACGGCGAGGCGCCGCAGGTACGTCCGATCGCCGTCCCGGCGCGAAATCATCGGGGGCGCGCAGGGCGGGTCGTGCCCGGCCCGAACCGCTTCGTTCGCACTGCGAGGAGGCCGACGCTGGAGATCGAGTCGCTCATCCGGACGATTCCGGATTTTCCCATCCCTGGAATTCTATTCCGCGATATCACGCCGCTCCTAAAAGATTCTTCCGGCTTCCGTGCCGCGATCGACGCTTTCGTCGACCACTATAAAAACGAGAAACTCGATGTCGTCGTCGCGATCGAGGCCCGCGGCTACATGCTGGGCGCGCCGCTCGCCTACCGCTTGGGCGTCGGATTCGTGCCCGTTCGCAAGCCGGGAAAGCTGCCCGGCACGAAGTTCGTCGAGTCTTACGCGCTCGAATACGGCACGAATTCCATCGAAATTCACGACGACGCCGTGGGCCACGGCCAGCGGGTGCTCGTGGTCGACGACCTCCTTGCGACCGGCGGCACCGCCGCCGCCACGGGCCGTTTGCTGACCAAGCTGAACGCGCACATCGTCGGCTTCGCCTTCCTGATCGAACTGGCAGCGCTCGAGGGCCGCAAAGCGCTCGAAGGTTACGATGTGACCTCGTTCGTGAAGTACTGACCGGCCCGGCGTACGTCCAAGGTGCGATGGACACTGCGATTGCCTCTGTGGCATTATAGGCAGTACGCACATGCCTGCCAGCCATCTCGATGACCTGATTTCGAGGATCCAAGCGTACGACCCCGCGATGGAGGCGTCGTGGCTTCGCGGCGTCTACGACCTGGCGGACCAGGCGCACGAGGGCCAGCGCCGCGCCTCCGGCGAGAATTACATCGAGCACCCGGTGGCGGTGGCCCGGATCTTGGCCGACATGGAGATGGACCGCGCCACGATCGCCGCGGCGATCCTGCACGACGTGGTCGAAGACACGGTGGTCACGAGCGAAGAGGTGGCCGCCAAGTTCGGGCCCGAGATCGCGCAATTGGTCGAGGGCGTCACCAAGCTGACGCGCATCCCTTACCAGTCCAAAGAAGACGCGCAGGTCGAGAATCTCCGCAAGATGTTCATGGCGATGGCCAAGGACATCCGCGTGATCATCATCAAGCTCGCCGACCGCTTGCACAACATGCGCACCTTGGCGAGCCTGCCGGCTGCCAAGCAGCGCACGATCGCGCAGGAGACGATCGAGATCTACGCGCCGATCGCGCACCGCCTCGGCATCTGGAAGATCAAGTGGGATCTCGAAGACCTCTGCCTGCGTTACCTCGATCCCGATACCTATCGCGAGATCGCGGAGCGCGTGGCGAAGAAGCGCGCCGAGCGCGAAGCCGCGGTGAGCAACGTCGTCGAACTGCTGCAAGGCCAGTTCGCCAAACTCGGCATCGCGGCCGAGGTCACCGGCCGGCCGAAACACTTCTATTCGATTTACACGAAACTGAAGAAGGGCCGCGACTTCTCGACCATCTACGATCTTACCGCGCTGCGCGTGATCGTCGAATCGGTGAAGGATTGTTACGGCACGCTCGGCATCGTCCACTCGATCTGGAAACCGATCCCGGGCCGCTTCAAAGATTACATCGCGATGCCCAAGCCCAACATGTACCAGTCGCTGCACACGACGGTCGTGGGCCCGGGCGGCGATCCGCTCGAGATTCAAATCCGCACGGTGGAGATGCATCGCACGAGCGAGTACGGCATCGCCGCGCACTGGCGGTACAAGGAGGGCAGCAAGCCCGACGCCTTCGAGCACAAGCTCACCTGGCTGCGGTCGCTGCTCGAGTGGCAGAACGACATGCGCGATTCGCGCGCGTTCATGGAGAACCTCAAGCTCGACCTCTTCGAGAATCAAGTCTTCATCTTCTCGCCCAAGGGCGACGTCTATCCGCTGCCCGCAGCCGCGACGCCGCTCGATTTCGCCTATCAAGTGCACACCGACGTCGGCAATCACTGCGTCGGCGCGAAAGTCAACGGCAAGATCGTCCCGCTCGACTACCAGCTCAAGAACGGCGACATCTGCGAGGTACTCGTCAATAAGAGCGCGCGACCGTCGCTCGACTGGATCTCGGTCGTTCGCACCTCGGGCGCCAAGCACAAGATCAAACAGTGGTTCCGCAAAGAGCGCAAGGACGAAAACGTCGTGCTCGGCCAGGAAGCGGTCGAACGCGAACTGGCGCGCGAACACATGCGGACCGATCTCGCGCGCGGCGACGTGATCGAGAAGATCGCCAAGCGCATGAACTACACGAGCGCCATCGACCTCTTCGCGGCGATCGGATTCGGCGACGCGTCGGCGACGACGGTGGTTACGCGCTTGCGCGACGAAGCGAAGTCCTCGAATCTGATCGACCTCGCGGCGCTGCACCGGCCGGCCGCGCCGCCGCGCCGCATCGGGCGCAACTCGAGCGGCATCCGCATCGCCGGCGTCGACGACGTCCTCGTACGCCTTTCGAAGTGCTGCAGTCCGGTGCCGGGCGACCCGATCATGGGCTACGTGACGATCGGGAAAGGCGTGTCCGTCCATCGGGCCGATTGTCCCAACGTCGCGTACATGGCGGCGACCCCCGACCGCATCCTGCAAGCCACGTGGGCCGCGACCGACAAGGCGACGCACTCGGTCGACGTCGAGGTCGAGGCGGCGGATCGCGCGGGCTTGCTGCAAGAAGTGATGGGCGTCTGCTCCGAGTACAAGACGTCGGCGTCTTCGGTGACGGCGCGCGTGAAGCGCGACTCCGCGCTCATCAGCCTCACGCTGCAGATCTCCAACCTAGACCACCTGCACAAGGTGCTCGAAAAGCTGCGAACGCTGCGCGACGTGCGGAACGTCTACCGCGTGACGAAGCGCGAGGTCCGCGCGAGCGGCTGAGGCTCGCGCTCGAGCGCGGGCCCCGGCGGCGGTTCGCGCCGCAACGCCGGCGGCTTGGCGCCGAAGCGCGGTTCGACGTTGCGCGCCGTCCAGAGATAGATCGCCGGCACGACGAGCAGCGAGAGCAGCGTCGAGGTGATGAGGCCGCCGATGACCACGGTGCCGAGGGGGGCCTGGGTCGAACTCCCCGCCTCGATGCCGAGCGCGAGCGGCAGCATGCCGCCGATGGTCGCGAGCGTCGTCATGACGATCGGCCGCAGCCGCCGCGGCCCGGCGTGCAGCAGCGCTTCGCGCGCGTCCATGCCGTCGCGGCGCAGTTGCTTCGTGAACTCGACGACGAGGATCGCGTTCTTCACGGCTATGCCGACGAGCATCAGCGAGCCGATGAACGCGGTCAAGCCGAAGGCTCGGTGCGTGACGACGAGCGAAGCCACGATGCCGACGAGCGCGAGCGGCACGGAGACCATGATCACCAGCGGATCGAGGAACGACTCGAACTGCGAGGCGAGCAGCATGTAGATCAGCGCGATCGCCAAGACCACGACGAGCGCGAGCGCGCCGAAGGTGTCGTTGTTCGAGGTGATGGCGGGGCCGAATTGCCAGCGATATCCCGGCGGCAGCGCGTAGCCGTCCATGACTTTCTGCGCCGCCGCCAGCGCTTCGCCGAGCGGCCGGCCGATGACGACGGAGTCGATGTCGATGCGGCGCTGTTTGTTCTGGCGGCTGATTTGCGACGGACCGACGCCGATATGAAGATCGGCCACCGCGGCGAGCGGAACGCTCGTCAGCGACTGCGACGACGGGCCGCCCGAGTTCGAGACGATCGGCGTTCCCGCGGCCGCCACCGGGCCGACGTTCGACGAGCCGGTCGAGAGCGAGGCCGCGCCGCCGCCCGAGGAGACCGCGCCGCCCGCGCTCGGCGGCGTGAGCTCCAATCGTGCGAGCGCGTCGAAGGAGCGCCGCTGCTGCGGCGGCGCTTCGACCAGGATCGGATACTGAATGCCGTTGACGAGGAAATACGAAGCGATCGTGCCGCTGGTCGCGGTCGCGATCGTGGCCGCGATGTCGCCGGTCGTGAAGCCGTACTGCGCCGCCTTGCGGCGATCGATCTTCACGTCGACTTCCGGCTGGGTGGGCGATACGTTCGTGTCGGGCCGCACCACGCCCGGAATGAGCGCGAGATGCGGGATGACGCCCTCCGCGAGTTTGTAGAGTTCGTTGACGTCCGGTCCGTAAATTTGAAGCTGCAGCGAATCGGAGCCCTGCGCGATCTGCTGCTGCAGGATGTCGATCGTGCGGCCGAAGACGATCGAGCCGACGAGCGCGCGGCGCAGGTTCGCGTAGCGCGCGCGCGCTTCCGGCGAAAGCGACGCGACCCAATCCGCGACGCGCGCGTTCCCGCCGCCCGAACGGCGCGAGCCTCCCAAGCGCTGCTGCCACTCGTTGACGAAGGCGGTGGCCGCCGGACCGCTGACGCCGGGGCGCAGGGTGACGGCGAGCGACGTTTGATTCGTGATGAGGAGCGTCCCTCCGCCGCCGAACGAACTGCCGACCGACGCGCCGACGTCGAGCACGCGCGGGTCGGCGCGCAGTTCCGCCTCGACCAGGCGCGATACGGCGTCGGTATTGGCGAGCGACGTGCCGTTGGGCGTGCGGACGTTGAAGCGCGCGTAGCGCGAGTCGGAAGCGGGGAACACCTCGGTCGGCACGATGCCGAGCCGCAGCACCGCGAGCGTCGCGAGCAAGAGGACGGCGCTGACGGCGACGGTCGTGGCGGGCCGGTCGAGCACGCGCGCCAAGAGCCGCGCGTAGGCGCGCTCGAAGCGCTCGTACGTGCGGTCGAACGCGCGCGCGAAGCGGCCGCCGGCGTGCGCTTCTTTGCGCTCGAGCAGGATGCTCGAGAGCATCGGCACGGTCGTGATCGCGACCAAGAGCGAGATGGCGACGCCCGTCATCACCGTCAGCGCGAACGGGCCGAAGATCAGGCCTTGCAGGCCCGGGATCAGGAGCAGCGGCACGAAGACGGTGACGACCGTAATCGTCGAGGAGAGCACGGCCGAAAAGATCTGCGCGGTCGCGTTGCGCGCGGCGTCGAGGGGTGCTTCGCCGTCGTCGAGGTGGCGAAAGATGTTCTCGATGACGACGACCGCATCGTCGACGATGAGCCCGATCGCGAGCGCCAAGCCGCCGAGCGTCATCGTGTTGAGCGTCTGGTGCGTCACGTACGCCGCGAAGAGCGTGCCGAGCACCGAAACCGGCAGCGAGATCGACACGATGAGCGTCGAGCGCCAGGAGTGCAGGAAGACGAGAATGATGAGGACGGCGAGGATCGCGCCGAGGATCGCCGTGTGCTGCAACGCGGTCACGGCTTCTTCGATGAAACCGCGCTGTTCGAAGACGATGCCGAAGTTCATCGTCGGGTAGCGCTTCTTGAGCTCGTCGATCTTCTTGTACACGCCGTCGGCGACGCTCACGATGTTGGCGTCGGGCTCGGCCGTGACTTGCACGGAGATCGCCGGGACGCCGTCGAGCCGCGAGAATTGGCGTTGCTCTTCGATCGAGTCGGAGACTTTCGCGACGTCGTGCAGGTAGACCGGCGCGCCGTTCTCGATGGCCACGACGGCGTCGCCGACTTCCTCGGCGGACTTGTAGAGCGCGCTCGTGCGGATGCCGAACTCGTTCGGGCCGATGGCGACGATGCCGGCCGGGTTGTCGACGTTTTCGTTGGCGATCTTCGAGATGATGCTGTTGTTGGTCAGGCCGTAACCGGCGAGTTTGAACTGATCGGGTTCGACGACGATCGCGCGCGTTTGACCGCCGCCGACGCCGACGCTGCCGACGCCGGGCACGGCGCTGAACTCGTCGGCCAAGACGTTGGTGAAGAGGTCGTTCAAGTCGCGCTGCGTGCGCGTCGAATCCGTGACGTAGAAACGCGCCACGGGAGCGGCGTTGGGGTCCGCCTTGACGATCTGCGGCTCTTGCAGGTTGGGATCGGTCGGCAGGGTCGAGCGGATGCGCGCGACCTGCTGCTCGATGTCGTTGGTGGCGACGTTGATGTCGATGCCGTACTTGAACTGCGCGCGAACGATCGACTGGCCCTGAAACGAGTCGGACTGCAGGTAGTCGATTCCGGACACGCGCGCGACGGCGTTCTCGATCGGGCGGGTGATCGTCGATTCCATCGTCTCGGGCGAGACGTTCCCGTAGTTGACGGTCACGGAGACGACCGGCGGCTGGAAGGACGGCAGCAGGTCGACGGGCAGGCGGGGCAGGGCGAAGATGCCCAGGACGACGATGGCCGTCGCGAGCATGGCGACCGAAACGCGCCGGGTCACGGCAAACTGGGCTATGGACACGCTTTGACTTACCTGATCCTCTATCGGCGGCCGCGACCGGCCTTGGGATTGTCCCGGGCTTTCCTGGGACCCCCCTTGGAGATGCCCGGCGAAGAGCGGCCCGCGGCCTTGTCGCCCGTCACCGCGTCGTGATACAGTAGGCGAGTTTTCCGGGCGGGTTCCGGCCCGCCTCACCCACTGCTTCCGGCCCTGGCCGGAAGCCGTTCGCCCCTTAGGCGACGTCCGTAGAGGGATCGTTTCATGACCACCGATTACGAAGTGACGTATATCGTCCGCCCCACCCTGGAAGAGGCCGAGGTCGACGCTCGCGTCGACGCCATCGCGGCCCAGCTCAAAGCCGGCGGCGGCGAGCCCGGCGAGATCGAGAAGATGGGCAAGCGGCGCCTGGCCTACGAGATCGACGACGTCCGGGAAGGCTACTACGTGGTGATGAAGTTCAAGAGCGACGCCGCGCAAGCCAAGGAGCTCGAGCGCCTGCTGCGCCTCAACGAAGACGTGATGCGGCAGCTGCTGATCAACCTGAACGACTGAACACTGGAGGCCTGGTCCTATGGCCGGAAGTTACAACCGCATCGTCCTCGTCGGCAACCTGACGCGGGACCCCGAGATCCGCTACCTCGACGGCAGCGGCAAAGCCGTCACCAAGTTCGCGCTCGCGATCAACCGCAAGAGCAAAGCCGGCGACGAGACGATGTACATCGACATCGTCGCGTGGGATCGCTTGGGCGAGATCTGCAACCAGTATTTGAAGAAGGGCATGTCCACGCTCGTCGAGGGCCGGCTCGCCATCCGCGACTACACGAACAAAGACGGCGAGAAGCGCAAAGCGATCGAAGTGGTCGCGAGCGACATGCAGATGCTCGATTCCAAGAGCCGCGGCAACGGCGAAGGCGGCGCCTCGTACGGCGGCGCCCGTCAACCCGCCGCCGCTGCGGTCGGCGCGCCGGGCGACGGCTTCGACGAAAGCGCGATGGACGACGAGATTCCGTTCTAGCGTTACGCTACGGAAAACTCGCCACTGTGGGTTTTACGTTCGATCCGCTTTTCATGCACAGCCATTGCTGCAGATACCATCACTAATGGGGTGGTTCGAGATCGCTCCGTTTTGACGAGCGGATGTAGAATTGTGGCTCAAGAATTTCTGAGGTCCGTGATTGGGGGATAACGTTCCCAGAGCAGACGATTACTTTGAAGCGTCGCAATCGCGCTTTCAGGAGGCGGTTTCGCTTTACAAAAACAACTTTTACGTCGGAGCCGCTTACCTGGCCGGTTGCCCGATCGAGGCAACATTCTGGGCCTTTGTCCCGCCCGAACGGGAACTTGGGCAGCGTGGAAGGCACAATCTTCAGCAGCTCTACGAAGCTGGGCTAGGCGAGCGCATAGATGCTCGGTATCGTGAACGCTTTCGCTCTGGGGCCTCAGTTGGTGAGCATGCGATCAAGCTAAAAGACCTTTCCCGGCAGATAAGCGCGAACCTTACGATTGCGAGTACGCGTTGGGCGAACAGCTACCGCTACTATCCCGAGTCGCGAATTCTCAATATCGCTAAGAAATTGGCACGCAGGAAGAAGGACTCAAAAGATCCGCTGAAGCGGACCGTGAATGAACTTCTGGATGCTTCGAAGTTTTTCGTCGGTCTGGGAATTCAAAAGAGAGCTTGGATTGTATGAGAGAACAGGTGGAGAACTTTCTCAGGGAACGATTCCCAGGGATGGAAGTTGACCTCGGGCCTGTCGAGCATGGAAGCCCTCGCATCAGCGGCGTACTTATTTGGAACGGTTTTGCGAACATGGATGTTGCGGAGCAACAAGCTTGCGTTTGGGATGCTTTACGCGAACGGTTCGGCGTTGAGACCGTCAACATAAGTACGCTCTTAACGTTTACGCCGGACGAAGCCGAGGCGCTCCGGCCCGAAAGCTGGCCTGCGTAGTTTAGAGGGAACAGCGTATGGGAGCGGGCGCAGGAAAGAAGATTCTCGGGTCGCTCGGTAGTTTGATCGTCGAGTTGAGCGCGCTTCGTCACGACGTAGGTGGTTTACGACGTGATCCTGACGGTCTCCGACGCGATATTCACGGCTTTCAAGGCGACATCAAGGGCTTTCGGGCCGACATCAAGGGTTTTCGGATCGACCTTAACGGCTTGCGAGGCGAATTTCATGCGTTCCGAACCGAAATAAACGCATTTCGCGCCGAAACGAGTGCGAATCTCAGTCGTCTCAAGCGACGCCGTGACGTTCACGACGCACGCTTCGCCGATCACGAAGCGCGGATCACGGCGCTCGAGCAGCGTCCCGGTTAGCGTCCGCCGCTCTTGAGCGCTCGTGGCGTGGTCGTCCTCTACCGGCCCGTCGGCCCGGACGAATTGCGTTTGATCCGGGAGTCCGGCTGGAAACGGTTTCCGCCGCGACTGCCCGAACAGCCGATTTTCTATCCCGTCGAGAACGAGGAGTACGCCCGGCAAATCGCGCGCGATTGGAACGTCAAGAGCAGCGGCGAGGGGCACGTCTTGCGGTTCGAGATCGACGCGGCGTTCGTCGAGCGGTATCCGGTGCGCAAGGTCGGGGGTGCCGTTCACTTGGAACGTTGGATACCGGCCGAGGACCTCGAAGAGTTCAACGATAACCTCGTCGGCGAAATCGAGCTCGTCGCGTCGTATCCAGCCTAAGGGCGCGCGTCGAGCTGCGGTAGCGGCGCCCGGCGCGCCCGCACTTCGTTCGCGACGGCGTTCGATGCGTAGATCGTCGCCACGTTGACGAGGACCGCGAAGATGCCGACGTTCAACCCGAGAATCGTCGGCGCGCCCGCGACGGCTGCGGCCGCAACGACCGCGATGCCCGCGACGATTCCGGCCGCGACGGCCGCGGCCGCGGGCCGCACGTCGCGCAGCGCGAGCGCGGCGCCGGGAAAGAACTGCACGATGCCGTTGTAGCCGATCAGCAGCAGTCCCACGAGTGTCGTGCGTGCGGTCGCCCACCACACGAGCGCGAGTGCAGCGACGACGATAATGAGCAGGCGCGTCGCCCGCAGGCGCGCGGCGTCGCTCGTCGCGAGGCCGAAGCCGTCGCCGAGGACGTTCTTGGTGAAGATGCTCGCCGCGCCGAGGATCTGTCCCGATGCCGGCACGAGCGCCGCCAAGCATCCGGCGAGCGCGACGAAGCCGAGCACCCACGGCGGATAGTAGCGTTGCACGACGAGCAGGAACGATTGATCGACCGCGGTTCCGGTAAGCCCGGGCACGACGACGAGCGCGGTGAGGCCCGCGAAGAGTACCGGCAGCACCATCAAAGTATACAGCGGCAGCAGCACGGCGTTCCGCCGCAACACGGCGGCGTCGCGCGCCGCGAACGTCGAAGCGCACGCGTGCGGCCACATGTAGAAGCCGAGCCCCCACAGCAGCGTGCTCGAAACGAACCAAGGCGTGCCGCGCGGCGAGAGGTCGTTCGCGAGCGTCAACCAGCCCGGGTGCAGCGCGAGGACGCGGTCGACGGCGCCGGCGGGCGAACCGAAAAACCGGATCGGCAGCGCGATGCCCGCGAAGAGCACCGCGACGATCACGAGCGCGTCTTTGACGACGCTCGCCCACGCCGTGCCGCGCAAGCCGTTCAAGTATACGAACGCCGTCATCAGCGCGAACGCGAGCCCGACCGTCGCCGTCGCGTTCAGCGTCGCGTAGCCGGCGATGCGCAGTAAGATTTCGAGACCGCTCAGCTGCAGCGTCACGTACGGCACGAGAAAGGCGAAGCCGAGCGCGGCGACCAGGAGGCCGAGCCGCCGGCTGCCGTAACGGTCCGCGAAATAGTCGGCGATCGTCAGCAGACCGCGCTCCTTCGCGATCGTCCAAATCGGCGGCAGCAAGAAGTACGATATGGCGTACGCGACCGTCGCGCCGCAGATGAAGTAGAACGCCGGCGCGCCTTTACCGTACGCCCAGCCCGCGGCGCCGAGAAACGTAAAGCTCGTATAGATCTCGCCGGCCAACAGCAGCCATAGGAAGACCGTGCCGAACGAGCGGCCGCCGACGATGAATTCGGCCGGATCGACGCGCACGCGGCGCGAGGCGAGCGTCGCAAAGAGCAGCACGGCGACGATGCCGACGCCGATGATGCCGAGGCTAACGGCTGCGTTCATGCATACGGTCCAGGCGTGCGACGGCGGACATGAACGCCGGAGTCAGCGCGATCCAAACGACGATCCACGCGACCAGAAACGGCAGTCCGAAGACGCGCGGTTCGGTACGGTTTACCAGCGGAATCGCAAGCGTCAGCATCGCGACCGGAATGGCGGCGAGCAAGTACTTCACTTCCGGCACTATAGCAAGGGAGGGGCTCGCTCGCATCAGGGCGTTTCTCACTCGGCACAGAAGGTGCGCCCATGGTCGCCGCTCCGTCGTGAGTCTTTGGCAGCGTTTCAAAGAGCATCCGCTGGCTCGCCTCGGCCCCGGACTCATTACCGGCGTCGCCGACGACGACCCCAGCGGCATCGCCACCTATTCGCAAGCCGGAGCCCAGTTCGGGCTCAACATGCTCTGGACGATGGTCGTGGCGTTTCCGCTCATGGCCGCGATTCAGTTGATGTGCGCGCAAATCGGGCGCGTCACGGGCAAAGGATTAGCCGCGAACATCAAGAGCGCGTTTCCGCCGCCCGTCCTGCAAATCGTCGTGATTCTGCTGCTGATCGCGAACACGCTCAACATCGCCGCCGACGTCGCCGCGATCGGCGAAGTCGGCGAGCTGGTCAGCGGCATCAATCGGCACGTCATGACGGCCATTTTCGTCGTCGCGACGCTCGTGCTGCAAGTATTCGTGCCCTACCACCGCTACGTCTTGTACCTCAAGTGGCTGACGATCTCGCTGCTCGCATACTTCGCCGTGCTGTTCACGGTGCACGTGCCGTGGCACGAGGTGGCGCTACGGACCGTGTGGCCGCAGTTCAGGTTCGACGCGAACGCCGCGGCCGTCATCGTCGGCGTGTTCGGGACGACGATCAGTCCGTATCTGTTCTTTTGGCAGGCGTCCGAAGAAGTGGAAGACATGCACGCCGGCCGGGGTAAGGCGCCGCTGTTGGAAAGTGCCCGTCAAGCCGGCCCCGAGCTGCGACGCATTCGTTGGGATACGTGGAGCGGCATGTTTTACTCTGACATTTCGGCTTATTTCATCATTCTCGCGACCGGCGTCACGCTGCACGTCGCGGGGATCACCGATATCAACACCGCCGCGCAAGCGGCAACGGCGCTTCGCCCGCTCGCGGGCGAATTTGCGTATTTCCTGTTCGCGGTCGGAATTCTCGGCGTCGGTTTGATCGGCGTCCCGGTTCTGGCGGGATCGGCCGCGTACGCACTCGCGGAAGCGATGGGTTGGAAAGAGGGCCTTGAGCGGAAAGCGACCGACGCGCGCGGCTTCTACGGCGTCTTGAGCGTGAGCGTGCTCGCCGGCCTCGTGCTGCAATACACGCCGATCAGCCCGATGAAGGCGCTTTTCTGGAGCGCGGTCATCAACGGGGTCGTGGCCGTACCGTTGATGGCCGTCATCATCGTGCTCGTGTCGCGGAAGGCGGTCATGGGCAAGTACACGATCGGCCGGCCGATTGCGATCCTCGGTTGGATCGCGACGCTCCTCATGGGCGCGGCGGCCGTGCGGATGTTCGTGCCGGGCTGAAAAAGAACGGCGCCGACGAAGAAGAAGCACGCGAACTCATGGACGCGTCGATGAAGGTGCTATGAGCGCTGCGCTGATGGAAGCCGTTCGCACGGGCGACGTGGCCGCCGTGCGCGGTTTGCTCGAGCGCGGCGTCAATCCGCGCATCGGCGACGGTACGGAGACGCCGTTGCACGCCGCCGCGCGGTCGGGGCCCCTCGCGGTCGTCGAGGCGCTGATCGAAGGCGGGGCGCTCGAGTGGTACCGGGACGCCGCGGGCCGCACCGCGCTCGAAGTCGCGCGCGCAGGCGAATCGGGCGACCGCGATGCGATCGTCGCGCTGCTCGATCGCGACGCCATCGCCGAATCCTCGTTTCGGGCCGTCGTCGGGGCGATTCACGCAGGCGACGTCGCCGCGCTCGAGCGGCTGCTCGACGCGAATCCGCGGCTCCTGCGCGAGCGCAACGTCGGCCCCGAGCCCTACCGCCGCGCCAAACGCCGGCAGTACTTCCTCGATCCCAAACTGTTCTGGTACGTGGCGAATAACCCGACGCTCGTCGAGCGCATGGCGCCCAACATCGTCGAGGTCGCCGGGGTGATGCTCGCACGCGGCGTCGAGCCCGTCGATCTCGATTACACGCTCCAACTGACCGCGACGAGCCTGGCGGCCCGCATGCAAGGTCTCCAGCAGCCTTTGATGCGCTTGCTGCTCGAGGCGGGCGCGACCGTAACGCGCGAAACCGTGATCGTGACCGCCGCGCATTGGGAGCTCGACGCCTTACGCGTCCTCGTCGCGACGGGTCCCGCGATCGACCCGTGCCTCGCGGCTGCCGCGTGCGGCGACGTCGCCGAGCTCGCGAGCGCGTTACCGTACGCGAACGCGCAAGACGTCCAGGCCGCCTTCGGGCTCGCCGTGATCAATCGCCACAACGACGCGGCGACGCTGGCGCTCGATGCGGGCGCCGACGTGGACGCCCCGCTGCCCGTTCACGCCCACTCGACCGCGCTGCACCAAGCCGTCGTCAACGACGACGCGGCTGCGATCGCGCTGCTCCTCGCGCGGGGAGCGAATCCCGACGTGCGCGACGCGCTCTGGGATGCGACGCCGCTCGATTGGGCCATCCACGAGAACCGGCCGGCCGCGCGCGGCGCGCTCGAGCGGGGGCTTCACTTGCCGAACTGAAGTCCGAGATCGAACGTGCGGGGCGGCGCGTAGTGATTGCCTTGCGCGTTGAGCAGGGTGACGAAGTAGCGGTCGTTCAGCACGTTTTCGATGCGCAGCGTGAGCGCCGCGTGCGGCGCGATGCCGATGCCTTTCTCGAGCGCGAAGATCGTGTGGGGCGTGCGTTTGCAGTCGCCCGGCGTCGACGGCGGGCAACTCGCCGACGAGAGTCCGCTGCCGTACTCCGCGTCGGCGGAGAACCAGCCGTTGCGACGATCGTCGAGCAGGACGCCGCCCGTCACGCTATAGCGCTGGTCGTGATCGGCGGGCGTGAAGCCGGCCGGCGCGCCGAAGCACGGGGCCAGTAGCTGCGTTTCGCAGCCGGCGTTGAGCGAGACCGTATGCGCGACGTTGAGGTAGGCGCGGCCGTCGTCGTGCAGCCGCACGACGTAATCGAGCGCTTCTTGTGAGAGCCGCCCGAGCGCGTAATTGATGTCCTGATGCAAGAGCGTGACTCCGACTTGCGTGTCGTCGATGAGGTCGTTCGCGTTCTTTTGCCAGACCCGAAAGCCGAGCGAACCGGCCCCGACGGGCACGTGGCCGCCGAACTCCAGTTGCGTGTCGCGTTCGGGCTTGAGGTCGAACTGCGCGAGCCGCGGCTGGAGCGGCAGGTTCAGCAACTGCGCCGCGCGCGGGTCGACGTTTTCGAACGAAAACGGCTCGAAGAATCGGCCGAGGTACGCGTAGACGCTCGCCCGCGACCCGAAAAAGCGCGTCAGTTTGAGGCGCGGACTGAAGCCGCCGAACCCCCGCGCGAAGCCGCTCGAGGCGATGGTGAAGTAGTCGTAGCGCAAACCGTAATCGAGTTCGTAGCGCTCGCCCATGCGCCAATCGTCTTGCACGTACGATTGATAGGTATTGCCGACGTTCGGCCGGTCGTCGTTGACGGTTACGGCGGCGCCGGGCGTTTGCGGCGTCAGCAGCGGTGCGAGAAAGTTGCCGGGCTGCAACGTGACGGCGTATGTTTTCGTCACGCGCGTCGCGTCGTACGAGATCCCCGCCCGCACGTCGTGGCGGCCCGTCTTTCGCGCGTAGTCCGCTTGGAGGATGCCGTCGACCGACGTCTTGTCGTCGGCCAGGGAGAACGCGCAGGTCGACGGTCCGAAGGTTCCCGTGCCGAGCGCGACCGCGCAGGCGTTCGGCGCACCCCCGGCGGCGGCGTTCAACGCTTCGCCGTACGCGAAGTCGTTGGCCGGATCGCCGAAGTCCCGCACGCGCGAGATCTTCAGTGCCGGACCGACGTCGAACGACCCCGCGTCGCCGAGCGCGCGCCGATAGCGGACGCTCAAAAACGTATCCTCTTGCGTCTCGTTGTCGTCGGTTTGGGCCGGTTCGCCGTTCGCGGTATCGTTCGGGATCGCGATGGTTTGAAAGCTGTGGATCAGCGTGATATCGGTGAAGGCGTTGCGGCCGCTCGGCAGCGTGACGCGGGCGAATTGATTGGTATCGCTCGCATCGTTGTGCGGCGAATCGAAGTCCGGCGGATCGGTGCCGCGCGTCGATTGCCGGTCGCGCACGGCGAGCGAAATTCCGCCGCCGCCGGGAAGCGGCGCATGGTAGCCGAGCGTCCGATCGACGTCCGCGTACGAGCCGAAGCGAACGTCGCCGTCGAACGCGGGTGCGCCCGCGCCGGCGCGCGTCGTGATGTCGAGGACCGCCCCGAAACGCAAGCCGTACTGGGCGGGATACGCCCCCTCGAGCGCGTCGACGAACGAAACGTCGTTCGGATCGATCTCGCTGCCGATTTCGCGGTTGAGCGCCTGCGGCAAGGGCACGCCGTCGACGACGTAGTCGATCACGCCGTGGTCGCCGTTGAGGTGGACGACGCCGTTTGCGCCGCGCGCGGCGCCGGGAAGCTGGATCAGCGCCTCGGGGAAACTGTCGCTGAACGGCGAGCGCGCCAGCGTCGCGCCGTCGAGGGTCGTGTCGGTGCCGGCGCCGCGCACGGGCGCGGAGCGGGCGACCGCGACCGCTCCGATCTCGGCGATCCCGAGCGTCAACGTGACGGTGGCCCCGCCGCTTGCGACTTCCACGCGCAGCTTCGCGCGTAATCCGTTCGCGTTCGCGGTGAGTTCGTACGTGCCCGGCTGCAGCGACGCGAACGCGAAGCGCCCGCGCGCGCCGGTCGTCGTCCGGACGACGACGTTGTTCCCTGCGGCCGTCACGGCCGCACCCTCGACGGGGTGCCCGGCGCTCAGGACCGTGCCCGAAAGCGACGACGTCGCGGCCGCGGCCGCACTCGTCGCGCAGAGGACGATCGCCGCGGCGAGCGCGGCGCGGAGCAGGGGCGGGAGAACGGGCCGGCGTGCCATCGGATACCTCACGGACTTCTATTGCTAATGCGAAATCATTTGCAATAAGGGTCCCTTCTCGCCCGCGTCGAAGAGTCCTCGCCGTGAACCGACGACGCGACGAGCCCGCCTCGAGCGAGCGCAGCACGCGCCAAAAACGCCTGATTCGAAGCGTCTTCGAAGCGTCGGAGCGGCCGCTCTCGCCCGAGGACGTCCGGAGCGCGGCCGCGCGCGGCGGCGAAGGGGTCAGCCTCTCGACCGTGTACCGCGCGATCCGCACGCTCGTCGAGGACGGGTGGCTCGCGGTGGTCGAACTTCCGGGGAGCGGCGCGCGCTACGAAGTGGCGGGCAAGGCGCACCACCATCACTTCGTCTGCGAAGCGTGCCGCCGGGTCTACGAGCTCGAAGGCTGCCTTGCGGTCGACGCCCTGAAACTGCCGCGCGGCTTTCGCGCCACCTCGCACGACATCGTTATTTCGGGTGAGTGCGCGAGTTGCCGGCGCGCGCGAACGCGCCGCTAGCGGCGGTTGACCTGCCGCGTATACTCGTCCTATGCACCGAGAGCGCCGCGTTTCCAATCTGCCGCGAACGATCGCGTTCGCCGCGGCGCTGACGGCGGGCGTCGCGCCGCTCGCCGCGCCGGCCGGCGCGCCGCCGAAGGTTGCGGTGCTGCCGCTCGCCGCTGCGGATTCGGGGATGCCCTACGGCCTGCTGCCGTCGCGCTCCGAACTTTCGATCATGACGTCGCAGTTACGGGCCGGTTTGAGCGCCGGGCACGTCGTGCTGGTCGGCCAAAAACGATTGCCCGCGGCATTGTCGTCCGCGGGCTTCGATCAGACGTCGCCCGAGCGCTCGTGCGTCGTCGCGGAGTGCGCGCGGCGTTTCGGGCGCGCGGTCGGCGCGGACGAAGTCTTGGTCGGGGCCGTCACCCGCGGGATGGCCGTCATTTGGGGGACGAGCTTTTCGCTCGTCGACGTCCGTTCGGGAAAGGTCGTTTCGGCCATGAGCGTCGGCTACAAAGGCGACGTTCAGGCGATGGAACTCGGCGAGCGGGATGCCGGAACGTGCCTGGCGCGGGTCATCGGGCACCGCCCGCCGTGTCCGCCCGACCCCGGCTGGTAGCGCTGCGCTGCGCGATCTTCTCGCGTTCCGAATTCCGGTACGCGCGCTCGACGGAACGTGCGATCGCAAGGAGCAGCGTGCCGGACGTCGCTTTCGCAAGCTCGTGCTCGAAGGCCGGGTCGGCATGCGAACGCACGCTCGTGCGCGGCGTTTCGTACGAACCGGCTAAGCGCAGGAAAAACGACGTGTAATCTTCGTCGGCTTCGATGTCGAGGCGGCCGAGCGTCGCCGCGCGGCGACCTTCGTTGTCGACGTCCCACGCGATGTGGTAGGACGGGAATGCGGCGAGCCACTGACAACACGCGACGATGTGGACGGTGAACGTACTTTCGTTCGCGCGCGGCAGTCCGGCCGATCGGGCGACGTCGACCGCCAGCGCAAAGCGCGCGGCATCGTCCCCGTCTCTGCGGCGCTCGCGGAAAAACGCATCGATCCGTTCGCCGGATTCGCTGACTGGACAGCGCACGTGGGTTCGGGTGATCAGTTCGGCCATGATTGCATCCTCGTCGCGTCGCGCCACGCGTACGCCGGTCATAACGCGACGCGCAGCCGATAATCGGCTTCGGCAGCTTTTGCCAGACCGCGCAGCAGATCGTCGAGCGTCGCGCGGGCGATGCGTTGGCCCACGAGCGCGTTGAAGGCGCGCCCGGCGATCCCGCCCGGCGGGACGTACGATCCGGCGAGCGACAGCCGGCATCGTTCCGCGCCGTCCGCCGTCGCCGTCAGCGTGCCGCGAAAGCGCGGAAAGGCGCCCGAGTTGCGCGGTCGCCACGCGATGGCCAGGGTCGTGGGCGCCCCGCGGCCCGCGACGTACCGAACGTCGGCGTCGACGGCCTTCTCGAGCGTCAGACCGCCGAGGCCCGGCGCGCGCAACGCCAAGTCGAGCGTAGCGGCGGCATTGCCTTCCGCCGCGGCCCGCTCGACGAAATGGTCGTGCAGGAACGCCATCGTGAAATCGGCCGGCGCATTCACGGGGATTTCGACGCTCATGCGGCTCACGGCGCTGCCTACGAACTCGCTTCCAAGCGCTGCCGTTTCGCCGCTTCGTCGGCCGTGAATTCGCTTTCCACGAACGACTTGATGCGTTCCAGCAGGTTGGAGGCCGTCGCCTCGGCGATGCGCTTGCCGACGATCGCGTCGAAACCCTTGCCCACGAGTCCGAGCGGCGGCGTGTAGTCGCCGCTTAGCGAGAGTACGAACGACTCGTAGTTCTCGCCGTCGACGAAGAGCTCGCCGCCGAAGAGCGGGAACGGTCCGGGTTTTTCCGGCGCCCATTCGACCCGGTAACGCGGCGTCATGTCGGCGGGCAAGCGGTTCTTGTGAATCGTCGCGACGACGGCGCGTTGCAGGACGACGGGCGCCGGAACGCCCGGCACGTCGACGTTCGCCTGCAAATTGAGATGCACGACGTCGCCGTCGGGGCTGCCGTTTCGAGCGAAGAAACTCTGAAGGCGGGCTGCCGCCTGCGCGAGCGGACAATCGATCGTGATGCGGCGTTCGAGGTGACTCATAGGTGCGTTCTCATTTCTCCGAGCGCGCGCGGGGGCTTACCACGTGCGCATGCCGGGTGCGAGGTAGTGCGGGTGCGAGAACTGTTCGGCCAGCGGTCCCGCGTACGCCAGCACGGCGAGCGCGATGGCGACCGTGGCCCAAGAACCGAGGCGGTCGAAGATGCGCGGCGTGTCCATCGCGTCTTCGTCGACCGGGGCGAAGCGGAATTCGGGCCGCACGTCGGGGCGAGCGTTCTGCAGGCGCGTCCCCACCGCCACGTACACGAACATCGCGACGCTGACGAAGAGCAGCGCCCCGCCGATCGCCGCGCCGATCATCTCGGGATGCCACGACTGCGCGCCGGCGGCTCCCAAGTAGGAAACGTCCGACGTGCGGCGCGGCGCTCCGAGCAGGCCGGCCCAGTGCATCGAAAGCGACATGACGGTCATCCCGACGAACCACATGTACACTTGCGCGAGGGCGACTTTCGGAGCGAAGAGTTTGCGGCCGGTAAGGGCCGGCACGAGACCGTACGCCGCGGCGATGAACGTGAGCGCGGCCGGACCGCCGACGGTCACGTGGAAGTGGCCGACGATCCACATCGTGTTGTGCACCAGCACGTCCATCCCGTACGACGCGTTGACGATGCCGCCGAGGCCGCCCGGAATGAAGAGCAGCATGGCGAGTGCGGCGCCCGCGAACACGGGATCGCTCCACGGCAGGAAGCGGATCGTGTTCCAGAAGCCGCGCACGCCCGCTCGCTGCGCCGCGCGTTCGAACGAAGCAAAAATGGCGAACGCGGTCATGAAGGACGGGATGACGACGCCGTACGTCAGCGCCGTGTGCAGCCACTTCCAACCCGCCGAGATGCCGGGATCGACGAACTGGTGGTGGATGCCTACCGGCGTGGAAAAAAGCAGCAGCAGTATGAAGGCCAAACGCGTGAGCGCGTCGCTGAACACGTTGCCGCGAAACGTGGCGGGGACCACCGTATACCAAACGATGTACGCGCCCATGATCCAGAAGTAAACGAGCGGATGCCCGAAGTACCAGAAGAGCATGCGCGTCAGCTCGACGTCGACGCCGGACGTGATGCCGAGCGACCACGGAATCAAGATCGCCATTTCGCCGACGACACCGAGCGTCGCGATGACCCACATGATGAACGTCGTCGCGGCCATGAAGGCCGGGAGCGGAATCCGCAGCGACGGGTTGAGGCGCTTGAAGTAAACGACGTTCTCCGCGATGTCGGCCGCCACGCCCCACGTGCCGAGCACGAGCAGCGTCGCGCCGAAATAGAAGGCGGGCGACGCCTTGAGCGGCGCGTAGAAGGTGTAGAGCACGCTGGCGTTACCGCTCAAGATCGTGATCGCGGCCATCGTCGTGCCCACCAGCATGACCGCGTAGCTGATCCAGCCGAGCGTGAGGTTACGATCGGGGCGCGCGATGGTGCGATAGGTCGCGTACGTCGATAGTCCGGTGATGAAGAACGTGGTAAAGACCAACGCCATCAACACGCCGTGCGCCGTGAGCATCCGGTAGTAATCGAACCAGACCGGCATCACCAAGAAGTTGGCTCGCGAAAAGCCTTGCAGGACGCCGAACAGCGCCCCGAGCGCGAGCGCCGCGGTCGCCGTGTAGACGTGCCAGAGCACGAGCCTGTTTTCTCGCGGCGAGGCGGGTGCCTCGAGCGGCGAGGCCGGACTCGGCGCGTAACCGGCCGGCCGCGGAATATTGGACGTCGACAACCTATTTCACCTCGATGGATGCGGCCATGTACTGATGGCCGGCTCCACAGTACTCGTGGCAGACGAGCAGATATTTTCCGGGTTCGGTAAACGTGTGCGAGACCGTACTCACCCAGCCGGGCGTGACCATCGTGTTCACGCCGGTACGCGGAATGTAAAATCCGTGCATCACGTCCGTGCTCGTGATGTAGAAGGTCACGCGCGCGCCGCGCGGGATCGCCACCGTTTGCGGATCGAACGCGAAAACGTGCGCGACGTAGTAGGCTTCGTAGGTGCCGTCGGGCAGCTTATGCAGTCCGGGGCGATCGAAGGGCGGCGTCTGCGCGACCTTGGTGGGGTCGATCGTCTGCACGTGGCTCGGGGGCGTAAAGCCCTCGACGACGGCGGCCGTCGTGATGGCGGTGAGAAAAACGACGAGCATGACGATGCCGATGCTCATCCAAAGTTTTTCGGCGCGGTGAACGTGCATCTACCACTCCTTGTGGAGCAGCGCGAACATCGCAAACCACCCCACGAAGATGGCTGCGCCAAGCGCGAGCACGAAGAGGAGCGTCGCCGGAAGCGGCTTGTCGGACTCTTTGAGTTCGTCGGTCATTGGCGTATGCTAGGCGGGTGCGCGGAACCGCCGTGGAAGACGCCGTGAAGAGGCTGTGAAGATGGGCGCGCTTAGGAAGTCGCTTCCACCACCGCCGGGTCCGTCGCGCCGCAAGCCTCGCACCCCGCGCAGCCGGCGCCGTCGCTAGCGCCCGGCAGCCTGACCGTGAAGGTCGCGCCGTGCCCCGCTCCGTCGGAGACGTCGATCGAGCCGCCTTGCCGTTCCACGAAATCCTTGACGAGAGCGAGGCCGATGCCGCTTCCGGGCAACCCCGCGCCCGCGCTGCCGCGGAAGCCGCGCTCGAAGATTTTCGCTCGCTCGTCCTCGCGGACGCCCGGGCCGTCGTCGGTGACCCGGAAGACGAGCGAATTCGCGTCACGCCCGCAATCGACGGTGACCGTCCCGCCCGCGGGCGTGTACCGGATGGCGTTCGTCAAAACGTTGGTGACGATCTCGGAGATGCGCACGGGGTCGCCGAAGAAACGCGCGCACGAGCTCTGAATGCCGTCGCAGGTCTTGACCTTCAACCCGACGCCTCGTTCGAGCGCGAAGCCCTCCATCGCCGTCAGTTCGTTTCGGATGAGCCGGCAGACGTCGATCGTGACCAGGCGCGTTTCGAACTCGATCGTGCGGTCACGCGGCAGGTCGTCGATGAGCGCGTCGACCTCGCGAAGCGCCTGCAACACGCCGGAAAGGTGCGCATCGGAAGGCTCCCACTTCTTATCGAGGCACGCTTCGATGCCGCCGATGGCGACGGCGAGGTGGTTGCGGATCTCGTGAATCGCGGCTCTCACGGTGCCGTTCCCCGGGCTGCTTTCCTCAAGGCAAGCGGTTTTCGGGCCCCGGAGGGCGATTCCCGGCGGCCGGCTTCGGGGGCCGGGTCTCGATGAAGCCGTGTGAACTGCGGCCTTCACAGGCCGTTCGCGTCGGGCCGCTACGATGGACGCCAAGCACCCGTTTTCCTTAGGAGTATCGGCATGACGCGTGGACGCGCACTCCAGGTCGCAGGCATCGCCGCCGGCGCCCTTGCTTTCACTTCGCTCGCGCCCGGGCGCGTGGCCGCCGCGGACGCGACGGATGCGCCGGGCGCTACGATCGACGTCGCTGTGAAAAATTGGTCGTTCACCCCCTCGACGATTACGGCGCACGTCGGAAAGCCGACGACGCTGCGCTTCAAGTCGAGCGAAGGCGTGCACGGCGTCGAATCGGCCGACATCGGCCTCGAGAGCACGACCATCATGCCCGGCAAAACCGTCGAGGCGACGTTCACGCCCACGAAGGCCGGGACGTTCGAAGTCCACTGCACGATCTATTGCGGCGCGGGCCACGACAAAATGAAGTTCACCGTCAAAGTTTTGAAGTAACGACGATGGACGCGATCTTCCGCTCGACTTTGCTCGTCGCGACCGATGGTTCGGCGACGGGCGAGCGCGCGGTCCGGTTCGCCGTCGCAATCGCGCGCGAACACGGCGTGCCGCTCACGATCTGCCACGTCGTCGATGCCGCCGGCACGGTTGCGACGTGCACCACGCCGTACGGCGGCCTCGAAGCGGACGAGCTGCTGCGCGATCTGAACGCGGCATCGCGCGAGATCTTGGAGCGCGCGCGCGGATTCGCGGCGGAAGGCGGCGTCGATTGCCGGACCGTCTCGCAGTGCGGCCCGCCGGCCGAAACGATCGCCGCGTGCGCCGACGAAATCGAAGCGGGCGCGATCGTGATCGGGACGCACGGAAAACGCGGCCTCGCCCGCATGGTGCTGGGCAGCGTCGCGGCCGACGTGCTGCGGCGTTCGAGCGTGCCGACCTTCGTCATCCCGCCCAACGTAACGAGCGGTCACGTGCCGATCGAGCGCCTCCTGGTGGCCTTGGACGAGGGAGGCTCGAGCGACGCGGCGCTCGCGTTCGCGCTCGAGTACGCGTCCAGCCGGCAGTCCGCGCTCATCCTCTGTTCGGTCGTGGAGACGCGCGACGTCTTCGATCTGGCGGCGGCCGGCGGCGGCGACCCGCAACCGCTGCTCGCCGCGCGTCGCGCGGGCGCGAACGAGTGCGTCGATCGCGCCGCATCGCGTTGCCAGGCGCGCGGTCAACGCTACGACCGCGCGGTCGTCGAGGGCTCGCCCGCGGAAGCGATCGTCGCGGCGGCCGCGTTGTACCGGGCCGACGCGATCGTGGCCGGCACGCACGCGCGGCGCGGGCTCTCCCGGATGCTCCTGGGCAGCGTGGCGGAACGCGTCGTACGCGAATCGCCGTTGCCCGTGGCGATCGTGCGGCCGCTGCGGGCCGCGGCGCGTGAAAGCGCCCCGGCCTTCGGTGCCGCCGTCGCTCCTCGGCTGGCGACGTCCTAGCGCGTACCCGCCCGATTGGGTTCGACCAGCTTGTAACCGACGCCGATGACGGTCACGACGAGCTTGGGTCGCGCGGGCTCGTCTTCGATCTTTTGGCGTAAGTTCGCAATGTGGCGGTCGAGAGTGCGATCGTACACGTCGCCGTCGGCCGAAATGCGTTCGATGATCTGCTCGCGCGTGAAGACGCGTCCGACGTGCGACGCGAGCGCGTCGAGCACGCGAAACTCGGTCGGCGTGAGGTCGATCGTTTCGCCCCGGCGGCGGACGTGGTGCGACGTCCGGTCGATTTCGATGGTTCCGACCCGGGTGACGTCGTGCCGGCCGCGCTGCGGCGCTTCGGCCGAGCGGACGCGCCGCAGCACGGCCTTGACGCGCGCCACGACCTCGCGCGGGCTGAAGGGCTTGGTGATGTAATCGTCCGCCCCCAACTCGAGTCCCACGACGCGATCGACCTCGGACACGCGCGACGTGACCATGATGACGGGCACGTCGCAGCCCGCAGCCCGAATGCGCCGGAACGCTTCGACGCCCGAGAGGCGCGGCAAATTGAGGTCCAGCAGCATGAGATCCGGGCGCTCGTTCAACGCCGTTTCCACGGCCGCGATCCCGTCGCCGGCTTCCAAGATTTCGAAGCCTTCGTCGCTCAAGTAGGCTCGCAGGATTTCGACGAGGCCGGGCTCGTCGTCGACGATCAAAACCCGCTCGGCGAACTTCGGATCCCCCGCTCCGTCGTCCATACCGTTACATTAGACGAAGCGACCGACGGTGGCAACCGCGGAAGTGAGCCGCGTCACTTCCTGTAGGGCGGCGTGCCGGCGCGCTGATTGTCCGGCGTCATTCGGACCGATGAAACAGACAACGTTTCTTTCGCTCCGCAGACGGATGGTATATGTCGATGCGCCAGCGCGGTTCTACCGCCGCGGTCCTCCCCGCACTCGGACTTCTCGGGACCCTCGTCGCTTGCAGCGGCGGAGGCGGAGGGGGCACGCCCGCCGGGCCGTCTCCCACCCTCGCACCCACGCTCGCGCCGACGCAAGCTCCGACTTCCGCCACGTCGACGGCGCCGTTGCCCGGGTTCGGACAATCGGCCACGCTCCCGAACGCTTCCGGCGCCGGCGGCACGATCACGTACGCCGCGTACGTCGCCCAGAAGAACCCGACCATGGTGACTTACACCACGACCGTCGGCTCCGCCCCCGGAGCGCCCGCGCCGTACTTTTCGCGCCGCGGCAATGCTGCGCCGATCGTGGTCTTCAGCGAGCAAATTTCGATGAGCGGCCAAGTGTCGTTCGGAGCCGTTCCCGGCTTCACGCTGTCTTTGCCGTCCGGTTCGTCGAATGCCGGTCCGTTCACCCTCGAAATCTTCGATCAAACGACGAAGATTTACGTGGCCGGCGAGGCCGCGCAATCCGTTTCGGGCAACAACGTCACCTTCGCGGAGTTGCCGCAGTCGTTCACCGTCGTCGCCGGCCACACGTACGTCTTCGAATTGGTGACCTCGGCCGGCTCGCTTCCGACGCCGTCGCCGAAGCCGACGCCGACCGCGACGTACACGCCGCCGACGCCGTCACCGAGCCCGTCGCCGAGCCCCACGCCGACGACCGCGCCGACGCCGCACGTCTGCGAAACGACCGAACCCGATCCGCATAAGAAGTCCGTACTTCTGACCGGCGACGCGGAAAACGTCGGGCTGCCCTGCATCGGCGATTTCGCCGGCGTGCTCGGTCTCCCGAAGAACAACGGCGGCGGCAGCAGCCCGCTCACGCTGACCCTCGAAAGCAGTCCCGATAAGCCGCTCGGCGCGCCGCCGTCGAAGGTCGGCAAACCGATCTACTACACGTCGCTCGAAGCCAACGGCGAGCTGATCTTCTCGACGACCGACCTGGGTTACGACGTCGAAGGACATGCCCAGATCGTGAGCGGCGGCACCTACGCGGTCAACGTGTTCGCCTACGGGAAGTTGATCGAGCCGACGATCACCGGGCTCACGCCCTCGTCCGGGAAGCTGCTCTTCACCGTCGTGATTCCGAGCCGGCACCTCCACTACAAAGAGCGCGTCCAAGTGGTCATCTACCGCACCTCGTAACCGAACGCAAAGCACGGCGACTCCGAACGGACCGCCCCGTCGCATCAGCGGCGGGGCGGTCGCTTTCCGGGAGGCGGTTCTCGAACTTTAGAACAGATTCCAGAGATATTGGTTGTACACTTCGTGATGGTACTGCACTTCTTGCGCCTTCACGAACGTTCCTAACAGGCGCGGACAGCGGTCGGCGCTGGCCTGCTTGAGATCGGCGTACCGCGCCTTCACGTCGGCGCCGAGCAGTTTCGTGGTCCATTCCGACGCGCGAAAATGCGCGAGCGCGTCGTACACGTTGTCGGGCAGATAGCGATCCGCTTGGCGCAAGTTCTGCTCGCCGCTGATCGCGCCGTCGAGGCCCGTCTTGAAGACGGCGAGCATCACCATGTACGGGTTCGCGTCCGGCGCGACCGAGCGCACTTCGACGCGCGAACTGCGCTCGTTGCCGAAGGGGATGCGCACCATCGACCCGCGGTCGATGGCGCTGGCCTTGATTTGATTGGGCGCCTCGAAATGGGGATCGAGCCGGCGATAGGCGTTGACGCTCGCGTTGAGCATCAAGCAGATGTCGTTGCCCGCCGTCAGGATGCGGTCGACGAATTGCCAGGCGAAGGCGCTCAAGCGTTCCTCGCCGGCCGCGTCCCAAAAGAGGTTCTTGCCGTCTTTGCTGATCGACACGTTGGTGTGCATGCCGTTGCCGTTGACGCCGACGACGGGCTTGGGCAGGAAGCTCGCGGTCATGCCGAGGCGCGTGGCGACTTGGCGGCAGACCAGTTTGTACAGTTGGATCGTATCGGCCGCGGCGACGGCTTCGCCGTAACTGTAGTTGATCTCGAACTGCGACGGCGCGACTTCGGGATGGTCCTTCTCGTTTTCGAAGCCCATCGCGCGCTGGACCTCGGCCACCGTGTCGATGAACGTGCGCAACGGGTCGCCCGGCAAGGAATGGTAGTACCCGCCCGTGTTCACATACTCGAACGCGCCCGTTTCGTGGAAGCGCCGCTCCGCGTCGAGCCCTTCGAACACGAACCCCTCGATTTCGTTCGCGGCGTTGAGCGTGTAGCCGTGTTTTTGAAACGCGTCCGTGGAGAGCGCCTTGAGCGTGCCGCGAATGTCGGCCGGATAGGGCGTGCCGTCGCGCGCGAGCACGTCGCCGAACACGAGCACTTTGCCGGGGCCGAACACGTCGCTCGGCGCCCAGTAGAAGGCGCTCCAATCCAGATTCAGCCGCAAGTCGCTCTCGCGCTGCGCGCTGAAGCCGCGAATCGACGAGCCGTCGAAGGTGAGATTGTCGTGCGACTTCAGCAAGAACTTCTTGTCGTAGTCCAGCATGTGCAGGCGGCCTTCGAGGTCGCTGAAGAGGACCGTGACGGCTTTGATCGTCTTCGTGTCCGTCAAATACTTGAGGCGCTCTTCGGCCACCGTGTGGGCCGCCACGCGTTCGGCGCGCTGCCGCTTCGCCGCCAGGTTAAGGTCTTCGAGTTGGCCGTACGGCAGATCGAGAAAATCTCGCAAATCGCTGGGCATCGTATGCTGGCCCTCCTTGAGGCTGGTCGTGCGGCGGCGTCGCGCGAAGTCATGCCGACAAGTGGACAAAGGAGCCGAGGCGCCAGCCGGGAGGTGTTCCCTCCCGGGCGGCGACGGGGCGCCGACGGCTAGACGTTCGGGCTCCGATGGGGTACCATTACATTTCGTGACCCGAGGACCGCGAGGTCCTCGCAAATCCGGGCTTCGACCCGGTCGTAGCGTGCTTCGCGCGCGACGTATGTAGGGTTGCGGGCGCTTCGGCTCCACGCAACCGCCTCCACCTACATGAAAGAGGACCCATGGCCACCGGCACATCCAAGAAGCGCAACGCCGCCAAAAAAGAGCGCCGCCCGAAGCGGAAGATCTGCAACTTTTGCGCGGACAAGCTGCCCGACATCAATTACAAAGACGTCACCCGGCTTCGCAAGTACATCTCGGAGCGCGGCAAGATCTTACCGCGGCGGATCAGCGGAAGCTGCGCCAAGCACCAGCGGCTGCTCACCGTCGCCGTGAAGCGCGCCCGCGTCATCGCCTTCCTCCCCTTCGTCGCAGAGTAACGCCATGAAGATCATTCTCATGAGCGACGTCAAGTCGCTCGGCACGACCGGAACCGTCGTCGAAGTCGCGGACGGCTACGCGCGCAATTACTTGTTGCCGCGCGGCCTCGCCGCCGAAGCGTCGAAGGGATCGCTCGCGCTGCTCGAGCAGCAGCGCCGCGCCAAAGCGCGACGCGACGCGGAAGCGGTTGCCAACGCCGAAGCCCTGGGCAAACAACTCGAGGATCTGCAGCTCACGGTCCCCGTGAAAGCGGGCGGCAACGGGCGTCTCTTCGGCGCGGTCACCAACGGCGACATCGCGGGCGCGATCCACGCGACGCTCGGGATCGACATCGACCGCCACAAGATCGACGTACCCGACAACATCAAGTCGCTCGGCAGCTATCCGGTCGAGATCCGCCTCGCCAAGAATCTCGTAGCGAAAACGACCGTTAAAGTCATCGCCGCGACGAACTAGCGGACGTTTTACCGCTGTGGCGCAAGGCGCGGACCCCGCCTACATCGCCCGTTTTCGCCGCAAGTACGGCGGCGACGACGGCATGCGACGGTACGTCGCGGCGCTGTACGACGTGCTCGCGAACGCGCTCGGCTCCGATAAGATGGTGCTGCGCGCGGGTAAACTGAACGCGCTCAAACTGATGCGCTCGAACCTGCTGCCCGAGCGCATCCTCGCCTTACAGCGGCTGGTGTTCGAGGATCCGACGCTCGACCGGCTGCCGCAGCCCGGCAAATATCGCGACGCGATCGCCGAGATCGAAGACGGCCTGGCCGACCTCGTCGCGCAGCGCAGCGTCGAAGACAAGATCGAATCGAAGGTCAATCTCAAGATGGCCGAGCGCCATCAGGAGTATCTCAAGGACCTCAAACTCGAGGCGATCCGCGAAGACGGCGGTCCGGAGACGCCGGCGACGCAGAAGCGGCTCGACGAACTGGTCGCGCTCGACGCGCGCAAGCTCTCGGCCTCGGCGCTGCAGTTGCTGCGCCCGGCCGCGCTCGCCGACGTCGTCGGCCAGAAGTCGGCGATCGCGTCGCTGCTGGCGAAGATCTCGTCGCCGTTTCCGCAGCACGTCATCCTGTACGGTCCGCCCGGCGTCGGAAAAACGACGGTCGCGCGGCTAGCCCTCGAGGTGGCCAAGCGGCGCGGTTACACGCCGTTCGCGGCGAACGCGCCGTTCGTCGAAGCGAGCGGCGCGACGCTGCGCTGGGACCCGCGCGAAACCACGAACCCGCTGCTCGGCAGCGTGCACGATCCCATCTATCAGGGCAGCCGCCGCGAGTTCGCGGAAGGCGGCATCCCCGAACCGAAGCTCGGCCTCGTCACCAAGGCGCACGGCGGCGTGCTCTTCATCGACGAGCTGGGCGAAATGGATCCCGTGCTGCAGACGAAGCTGCTCAAAGTGCTCGAAGATAAGCGCTTTACCTTCGAATCCTCGTACTACGATCCGAGCGATCCGAGCGTGCCGGCCTACGTCAAGAAACTCTTCGAAGACGGCGCCCCCGCCGATTTCGTGCTGATCGGCGCGACGACGCGCGATCCGAGCGAAATCGACGCGGCGATCCGCTCGCGTTGCGCGGAAGTGTACTTCGAGCCGCTGACCGAGTCGCAGATTTGCGAGATCGTCGACGGCGCCGCCAAGCGCCTGGGCGTCAAGCTCGCGCGCGGCGTTGCGGATCTGATCGCTTCCTACACGATCGAGGGCCGCAAGGCCGTGCAGATCCTCGCGGACGCCCACGGTCACGCGCTCTACCGGCTCTACGGCGAGCGCGCGCCGGCGAAGATCGGCCGCGTGACGATCGCGGACGACGACGTCACGACCGTCGTGCAGACGGGCCGGCTCGTGCAGCACACGCCGGTTCGCGCCAAGCGCGGCAAAGCGGTCGGCAAGACGCTCGGCCTCGGGGTCTCGCATCACGTCGGCAGCCTGATCGAGATCGAGGCCGTCGCGTTTCCCGCTCGCGAGCGCGGGAAGGGCGCGGTGCGTTTCAACGATACCGCGGGCTCGATGGCCAAGGACAGCGTCTTCAACGCGACCTCGGTCGTGCGCGCCGTCGCCGCGGTCGATCCGCTCGACTTCGACCTGCACGTCAACGTCGTGGGCGGCGGCAACATCGACGGTCCGTCGGCCGGGCTTGCGATTTTTCTCGCGCTCTATTCCGCGATCACGAAGACGGCGCTGCCGCAAGACGTGGCGGTGACGGGAGAACTCTCGATCGCGGGCGGCGTGCGGCCCGTCGGCGGCATCGTCGAAAAACTCTACGCGGCGCGGCAGGCCGGCATGCGCGCCGTGCTCGTGCCGAGCGAAAACGCGCGCGACGTCGATCGCTCGATCGGCGGCATCGAGGTCGTCACGGTCGCCACCGTCGCGCAGGCGTTCGAGGCGCTCGGACTGACGCGGCGGCCGCGCGTCGTGCGGCGCGTCCGCAAGGCCGCGCGCTGATGGCGCTCGCCGCGTCGGGGATCGGCGTCGACCGGATCCCTCCCAACAACTTGGAAGCCGAGATGGCGGTGCTCGGCTCGATCTTGGTCGATCGCGAAATGATGGCGCCCGTCGGCGAGATTCTCTCGCCGAGCGACTTCTACGCGCACGTCCACGAGACGATCTTCATGGCGCTCGTGCAGCTCTACGAACGCGGCGAACCGCTCGACAAGATCACGTTGGCCGAAGAACTGCGCTTGCGCAACCTGCTCGACAAAGTGGGCGGCCTGCCCTATCTCACGTCGCTGATGGATACCGTGCCCACGGCCGCTTCGGCGGAGTATTACGCGCAGATCGTCCGCGAGAAGGCGTCGCTGCGCGGCCTGATCCACGCGGGCACCGAGATCACCAAGATCGGCTTCGAGAACGAAGAGGACGTCGAAGGCGCGCTCGACCGCAGCGAGCAGATCGTCTACGAAGTCGGCCGGCGGCAGAAAACCGGTCAGTTCGCGCCGATCTACAAACTGCTCAAGGGAGCGTTCGAGCAGATCGACCGGCTCTACCACAGCCGCGGCGACCGGACGGGCCTCACCTCGGGTTTTCGCGATATCGACGAATATACGGCGGGCTTCCAGCCGGGCAACTTCATCATCCTCGCCGCGCGCCCCGCGATGGGCAAGACGTCGATGGCGCTCACGATGGCGGCCGCCGCGGCGAAAGAAGAGCAGAAGCCGATCGCCGTCTTCTCGCTGGAAATGACGAACGAAGAGCTCGTCACGCGCCTGCTCTGCGCCGAGGCGCGCATCAACTCGCAGAACTTGCGCCGCGGCAACATCAAAGATCCCGAGTGGGAAAAGATCTCGAGCGGCATGAGCGCGCTCTCGCAACTGCCGATCTACATCGACGATTCCGGCACGGTCACGGTCAGCGAGATTCGCAGCCGCTGCCGCCGGTTGCAATCGGGCGAGGGGCTCTCGGCCGTGTTCATCGACTACCTCCAGCTCGTGCGCCCGGCCGCGACGGCGAAGATGCAGAATCGCAACGACGAACTCTCGGAAATCTGCCGCGTGCTCAAGGCGACGGCGAAGGATCTGCAGATTCCGATCATCGCGCTCGCCCAGCTCAATCGCGGCGTGGAATCGCGCAACGATAAGCGGCCGATGCTCTCCGATCTGCGCGACAGCGGCGCGATCGAGCAAGAGGCGGACTTGGTGGCGTTCCTCTACCGCGACGCGTATTACAATCCGGAGAGCGCGGCCGAGCCCGATCTCACCGAGTTCATCATCGCCAAGAGCCGCAACGGTCCGACGGGCACGGTCAAATTGCGCTTCCTAAAAGAGCACACGCTCTTCGTTCCGTACGGCGACAGTTCGCACTACGCGGGGCCGTAACGCGCGCTAGCCGACTTTCGCTTCGGCCACCTCGTGCATGTCCGGATCGCCGACGCCGTGGTGCAAATACGAGCGCGAGAGTTTAACGTATTCCGGTCCGCCGTGATCGACCCAGAGGATCGCGGCGCCTTCGAGCTTTTTCTTCACCACGGCCGGCGCGCCCGCCGCCAAGACTTCGGCGGGAATTTTCGCACCGGAGGCCACGACGCTGCCCGCCGCGATCAGGGCGCGGCTGCCGACCCGCGCGCCGTTGAGGATCACCGCGTTCGTGCCGATGAGCGCGCCGTCTTCGACCACGCAGTCTTCGAGGGTCGCGCTGTGACCGATGGTGACGTCGTTACCGACGATCGTGCGGTTATTCTCCGACACGTGAACGACCGCGTTGTCCTGAACGCTCGAGCGCGCGCCGATGCGGATGGGACCGTTGTCGCCGCGAAGGACGGTGCCGAACCAGATGCTGGATTCTTCCCCGACCTCGACGTCGCCGATCAGCACGGCGGTCGGCGCCACGAAGGCGCTGGGATGGACCCTCGGCGTTTTTCCGTTGTATTCGATGAACATGGGCGCTCCTACGCGAAAGCGGCGGGTCTTGCCCTTTCCCAGGCTTCCGTCGAGGTCCCTCGTGAGCGAACATCGCCATCAGACGCCGCTACGCGGTACGAAAGCCGTTCCGCGCCCGGCGCCCGGCCGCACCGATTATGCCGAAGTCAATTACCGCTACGCCGGCCGCACCGGCCACATCCACGAGGTCGTGACGATCGGCGGCCGGCAACTCGCCAAGGTCGGGTTCGACGATCGTAAGATCGTGTACTACCTGCTCGAGGATCTCGAGCTGGACGATTCCGCTAAGAAGCGCACGTTTCACGACGATGCGTGAGCGGCCTCAAAAGCGGTGCGTGATGCTGAAGACGGCCGTGATCGGGAGCAAGTAGGTCTGCGTCGTTCCTTGACTCGCCTGCTGTTGGACGGCGCTCGTATCGGTCCCGTAAACGTTTTCGGCGAGGAACGGTATCGTCCCGAACGTCAGATAGTTGTTCGCGTTGGAATCGAATAGGTTCTGGACGCCGATGTTGAAGGTCGTCGACTTGTTGAGCCGCTGCGAAAACGACGCGTTCGCGTAGTAGAACGGCTGCGCGGGGTTGTAACCGTTGTACAGTCCCTGGTAGTATCCGTCGATGCGCGCCTCGAACCCGCCGCGCGATTGATAGTCTAAGCCCGCCGAAACCTTGTGCAGCGGCGTGCCGTTGAATTGCGAGTGCGGGACGATCAAGACGTTGTTCTGCAGCACCTGATCGGGGATATCGACGTAGGCCGCCGACTGGATGTCGTAAGAGTAGTCGACGAACATCTGGCGATTGAGCCGGTAACGCCCCGTGAGCTCGACGCCCTGATAACGGGCGAGTCCGGCGTTGAAGCTCGACGAGACCGACAGGTTCCCGAGACCGTAACTCGAGGGCGGGCCGCCGCAGAAGCCGGAAATGCGCGCGAGGTATTGGGCGAGCAACGAAGCGGGGATCGTAACGTTCGGGAGTTGCGTCACGGGCACGTTGCCGCCGAAGATGATGTTCTTCTCCAAGCTGACGTAGCCGTTGACGTTGATGACCGTGTCGCCGAAGAACCGATGGCCGTAGGCGACTTCGTAGTCGGTCGCGGTTTCGGGCTGGAGCAGCGGGTTCGTCGAGCTGCCGATCGAGGTGAGGCCGCCGCAGGTCGGATTGAGGTTGGTCGGCGTCTGGTTCAGCGAAACCGGGCCGAAGAGGTTGTCCGGCGCCGGTGCGGCGTCGGCGCGACCGCCGGTGAGCCGGAGAACGTCGCTCGGCGTCACGCGGTAGACGAACGAAAGGCGCGGGTCGAGCGTTTGCTTTTGCGTCACGGTCGAACGCTTGAGCCAAGCGTTCAGATAGACCGAGAGCGGTCCCGGCGGCGTGTATTGGTCGCGAAGAAAATAGTTGCCTTCGCCCGAGCCGTACACGATGCCCGGCGTGCTGTTCGCGCCGAAAAAGAATTGGGGCGTGCCCGTCGAGAGATCGAGATAGGTGCCGATATGGTTTTGGTGAGTGATGAAGTAACCGAAGCCGAGCGCGTTGTTGCGCGATTGAATGTCGTCTGAAATCAGCAGGCCCGTCGTGTCGTAAAATTGCGTGTCGAACGAGCCGCCGGCCTCGTTGCGGTTGTAGTCGGTGGAGTAGCGGTTGCCGAAACCGTCGAGCGTGAGGGTGTTGCCGGCGAACGTGGTTTGAAACCTGCCGTGGTAGTCATTAAATCGATGCGCTTGCCAAGGGCCGATGCCGCCGCCCAGCGGGCCGTAGCTGTTCTGCGCGTACTGTGCGGGCGTGATGCAAACGCCCGTTTTGTTGTCGAACGTGACGCCGAGCCTGCCGGCCGGGCAGTTGACGTTGATGATCGTCCCGTTCGTCAGTGAAACGGGGTAGGTCTGCGGCGTCTGCGCCGTCTGCTGCGCGTTGTAAAGCGTCAGACCGTAGCTGAAGTAGCAATTGTCGCCGTTCCCCGATTTGTCGTCCCACGAATCGGCGTCGGTGTACGTCGCCTCGAAGCTCGTGGAGTTCGAGAGCTTGTATTTGAGTTTGAGGAGGTCGTTCCGCAGCAGATAATTCGAGCTCGTGGGATAGTA